>VFQN01001419.1_pt1 | contig 40249 bp, 25 predicted proteins | sample 3512371 | NCBI WGS metagenome assembly VFQN01 (sample SAMN10412370, study PRJNA504923) | tailings metagenome | isolation source: Replicate 2 from Balatoc abandoned mine | place: Philippines: Itogon, Benguet | collected 2017-08-28 | reverse complement strand
GCAGCCTTCTTTAAATTTAAAACGAAGAAGCAAAGAAAACGATCGACTAAAAATACGATGTAAGATAACTCGATATTCCGAAAAATCGAGTTATTGTAGACGTTTCATTAATTTTGTTGTAAATTGTTGATCGAAAATCATGGACACAACGATGTATCAAACGGTGTATCAAACAATGTCTATAGCATCCTCAGGGGAGCCAACGCTTCCAAAGGTGGAGAAGAGGGTCTTCCAAATGAGAGATCCGAATAATATCACAGATATAGACGGTGCACAGAGCGCTCCACGATATCGATTATTCACAAACAAACCTCAATTTTTGACGACAGATGTTGAAGGGGCTGTTCCAAAGCCACACACCAGGACTAGAAATGTTCGAGATAACACTTTATACATTGATGATATCGAAGGAACGAGACATACAATAAAAGATAGAATGATGAGAACGAAGTAAGCTTTATCTTCGACTGTAATTTACTGAAGAATGATTGTTCTTTCATTTAGGCGATCTCTCAATCCTTTAGATCCGCAATATCCACTGCCTTCTTTCGCGCCTGTTGAACCCACGGAAACGAAGTTTATTAAAGATCCTCAACATATTGAAGACATCGAAGGGGCGAGAAGCAAATCGAAAAAGGAGTTTTCTACTCGTGATGTTCTTGGAATCGATGATATTGAAGGAGTACGGCCAGGCCTGAAACACCGGTAAGGGATTATTCATTTAGGTCTTATCTACTTGACAAAGGAATTAGCAAATTGCTAGAAACCATACAAACGCGAGATATTCTGAGTAATGGTGACCTAAAGACTAAAGTACCAAAAATTACCGATCGCACGGAACGTGTAACAGATCCAAATAACCCTGTTTATCGCTTCCAAGGTTTAGAGATTTATGATGATAAATATACGAAGCCAAAAGAACCGAAGAAGTTTATTGTTGATAATAATTTATTAAGAACTGATGATATAAAAGGGGCTCTTGCTGATACCCGACATAATGACCGATTTGAAAGGAAGGAACTGAAGAATACGAACTTTATTGGTGATATCCCTGGTGCACATGCTGATAGTATTAAGCACAGTATTGTCACCACGCGTAACACTCATCCTTTGCAACCTGTCTATCAAGCTTTAGATCCTGGTGAAAAACTGCTTCCATTAATTCCACCTTTAATCCCAGCTGAATTGATTCGAGTTCCTACTTTACCTGCTGTATCAAAAGCGACTGTAAAGAATCCGAATAATAACTCTCAACTTTTCTCGCGACCAGTTAGCGGAGGGCCAGAGTTTAACAGTAATTTCTCGACTCAAAATTTTAACTTTACATCTGACTTTGGTAAGTTCACGATCTGTCATGGGAGTAGCTTCGATTTTACTTCGTTTTTGTTAGGAACCAAAACATTTGGCAATGAGACAGGAAACTTCTCTTACACTGGAGGAGGGAAAACTCCACCTGCTATCAGCCGCGGAGGTAGTGGAAGAAATTCAAGACAAGCGCAGAGGATAGAACCTGTTGAAGATACAAAGCCTGGAGTCAAGACTGGTTACCTTATCCCAGTTGCCTCATTGTCAAGAAAGGCAAAGGCGGAGCGTGATGCTGATATCGATCTTGTTCGATCTTTGCAGTAGATATTTTTCATTTCTTCTTCAAAATTTTTATTTTTTCTTTGTACCTGCATTTATATTCTATGTGCCATTATTGTGTTCATTAAAAGTAAGATTCATTTCCAATCGAATACAGTCAGACGATCGTCCAGTGATCGTATTGTTCAAATTTAAAAGATGGAAGCAAAGAACTCAATCCCGATTGAAATCCTTCCTTTTGAAGTGAATTACAATGGCCCGGCACCAATAAAATCGTATTTTCAAGTTGAACAACAATCAAATTCGGCAGACTTCGTCTCTCATTTTCGAGGAAGAAAGTTAGTGGGGAAAGAGATTACTTTGCCAGAAAACGTTACTGCTGTACATGCTGTGATAGGTGAAAAAACCTCAAGCAGCGAGGGGAAGCTTGAACTCCAGAATCACTATCGCAGTATAAGGATCTGGCAGCATGACCATGCACCTGAAACCAATCAACTGCATGAATGTCTGAATTGGATGGAAATTGCTCAAGCTGTAAGATAAAACCACTGTTGGGTGATTTCTCAGTCTTAACTCCCTGCCTTTTGTATAGATTCACGAAGACTCATAAATACGTAGCTCTACGATGTTTCATTCACTGTTACTCTACGCTGTTAAGGAAGTGGAAGGAAAAGGGGGAAAAAATGAAAATTGGACTTCCACGAAGAAAAAATGAAAAAGATAAAAACAAAACATAAGAAGAAATTATATCAAGGAAATAAGCGATGCACAGAAGCGAACTGCAATTGATATACCAGCATACCAGCGACGAAGTTAAAACTATTCTTCCTTCTTGCTCATATATATGTATTTTGCACACAACCAATGACCATTTTATAACACAAATCACAATGTAAATAAGAAACAACAAAAAAAGAAACTATTTCAATTTTTTATCTAAACACGATCATCCTTCTCATATTTAGAGTTGTGCTCTCCATCAAAGGAACCGGTACTTGCATCATGAGCAGGATGTTGATAACTCTGAGATTGTAAAACTAGTTCTCTTTCCACTTTATGCTCTAATCCATCGCGACGTTGATGATCCACCTATACAATCGGAAATTGATAAAAGATGAAAAACTAAAAGAAAACTACAACTTACATGGACAAAGGCTCTCTCCACGTCGATTAGACTCTCAATTTTATGCTGTAACTCCAGTGCCAAATCATGGGACTCAACAACTGTCAGATGACCAGGAAGGACGATTTCCATTTCTACATTGAATCGAGCTCCGAAATGATAGACTCGAGTGCAATCAACCTGAATTCTTTCATCGTGTGCTAATGCTAACTCCTCAATCTACAAAACAGATCAGAAAGCGCGAAAAAAGATTCATAAATGCTACCTGCTGAATAAATTCTGGAGGGGCTGTATGACCAACAATTTTCTTCACTTGTTCATGGATAATCTCACCCCAACGATATATAATAACAAGCGAGATGAAAATGGCTCCAACAGGATCCACCCACCATGCAACAGTATGGTATGCAATAGCAGCAGTGACGACAGCAACACCATTACTAATAACATCATTAAAATGATCCTCAGCTAATGCTGTTACAGTATCGGAACCAATATTTTCATTGATTTTCACGCAATATATCCAAAGAACAAGCTTCAAAGCAATACCAACGCCTAGAATAATGTAAAGATCTAAACTTACATACAACTGCGGTAAATGCCCATTTAATCCATCAAATAAATCAACTGCTGAATACTGAATGACTACCGAGAGAGTAAGAAATGGATGAAGACTGTGTGTTCAACGAGTTCTCACCTTCGATTGAAGCCATTGACATGATGAAAGCGCATCCGATCACTGATAAAGCTTCTAATCTTGATCTACCCACAGGATATTTTGGAGAGTGCTTCGCTATGTAGTAATTGGCTATAGATAAAATAGCTTGTGATGCCAAGTCAACAACAGAGTCTGCCAAGGCTGCAGTTACTGCTTTGGAAGAACTAATAATTACAGCAATAGTCTTCACAATAAGAAGAAACCAATTTACTACCCAAGAGGCATTGACAGCCAACCGAATAGCTAAAGAATTCTCTTCAATTTTGCTTCGAGTAGATTTCATTGAATCATTCAACTGTTGACTCATCGTCACCTCATTCGACCTTCCATCATAATTGTTAGGTAGCAAATTCGACCTTTCTGTGCTTTCTAAGGTCCCATAACCTTTTGATTCAAGATCTGACGGCATCTTCACAGATAAAAGAACGTCAGAAAGCCAATCAAATTCAAAAGAATTTATGCGATGCATAGTTCACAACCGTCAGTGCCTAGTTCACGAAACGCATCAATTTATCAAACAGTTTCATATGTTAAAAGGAGAAAACATATGTTAAATGTTATTGATATTATTGATTTAGGTATTTAACCAAAATGATGAAGAAAAATGACAGTAAAGACCTGTCGCAGGTCAAACTGACTCCAAATTTCCCATCATCTTCTTCGACCTTCAAATTACAAGACAATGATAAAATTACTGAACTCTTAAATGAAATCCCGAAAAGAACAAATTTATTATCAGCATTTCAATTAAATGAGATTTCTCGTCCATTAACTCTGGCAGAGGAAGAGCAAATGGCACACGAACTCTTCCAAAACATAGTTAAACAAGAGAAAGAGAAAGACGATCGCTATAAACTTCCTGAGCATCTCGAAGAATTTCGGCGGTATCTTGATCCACCAAGCAAAGTAAAGAAGAAACTACCTATCATTTCATCTCTATCTCCGAGAACAAAGGCGAAGATTGCTGTCTTGCCCAAACCGAATGACTTTGAATTACAAGAAATACGTAAACTAGAAAAGATGACCAAGAAAGCTGGGGCTCAATCTTTATATGAAGAAATAATTGGAGATAATAAACTTTTAACCCGTCCTTCCACTATGACGGCATCGAGAGGTGGAAGTCGTCCAGTTACCTCAGCACTGGCTCCAATCAGCCGAGCATCCTCGCCACCTCCAGATGTCACCGGACCTAACATGAAAAATACTGCCCTACCAAGACCTTTGTCTCCCTCTCTCCCGACATCTCTGAAACTCAATCTTCTTTTAGATGATGATAGTGTGGAGAAGAAGCTTCCCTCCCTCGTGATTCCCACATCACCGAGCTCACCCAAATCCTCAAGTCAGCAGCCAGCAGTACCTATTTCAAAATTAGTACCACATACCAACGTTGAAGTCCAAGTTATTGATCAATCTACTTCCTTTTTCAAGCAAGCTGAAGCCCTCAGACAACGCAAGAAGAAGCAAGAAGAAATAGTTGTTCGCCTTCTTGGTAAAGATGACGACGATGAAGAATGCATGAAGTATGAAGAAGACAATAAAGATCAGCAGAAAGGTTGGAGTCAAAGCGAAAAAGGATTGCCGATGCCTCTGTCTAAACCCTTAAGGAATCAGCGAGGAGAAATGATCCAGTCTAGGTCCTCCACTCGGCTAAATTTCAGTAAACTTGGATCAAATCTCCTCTCCCAAACAACATCGCTATTATCGTCGTCAAATCCTTATCAGCCTTTACCAATAAGTTTGCAACAAAGCAAGAGGAAAGATATTGACTTCGAACAACGTTACTTGAATAACTTCTCTGCGAAGGTTTATGATGAGATTGGTGTGAACCTGGATCCTCTTTATAATCGCATGCGCCGCTATCGCCAATCCTTAAAGACATTATTCTTTTATACATATCTACTTCATGCCAGAAGCGCTATGAAGCAGTGGCATGAAGTGACTCTCTATTATCGAAGGATTAGAATGGAAAAGGCAAGATGGACCATCATCTCTTATCTGCGTCGTGTCAAATATCGGCGTCAACAAGAAAGGAAGAAACACTTCCTTTCTCTTCAAATCGATCAAGAAAAACAAAGGCTGTTAAAAAATCAACTGTTCATGAAAGCAAAAGCACAAATATTATTCCGAGCTTTATTCCAATATTGGAAAAGATCAAAAATTAGAAAGCTATTACGTGAACGTCGTTCTACTGTGAGCATTCAAAAAGGAGTGCGTGGTTTTATTGCGCGAAGGCGGGTGCAAAAGAAGATTGCCTTCCTAAATTTCCTCAAAGCCAATGCTACGAAGATCCAATGCATGTATCGCATACATCTTGCTAAGAGAAAAGTTCACGTCACCAGAAAGATGAAGTTCATTCATGACTATATTGAAGAACTCAATAATAAGCGGTTGTTGCATGAGAATAGGTTCCAACAGCTTGGCGCTGTTTCACGCCTAGTACAGTCTTATCGTGTGTACAATTTGAAAAAGCGTTTGTTTAATATGCTTTACTGGTTAAAGTATGCCAAAGCCATCGTCATCCAAAAACATATTCGAGGTTATCTTATTCGTAAGAAACATGCTAATTTTAGGTATGAACGGATGCAACGACAAAAGCTTGAAGATCGAAGTGCCACTATTATACAAAAGCATATCCGTCGTTACCTCGCAGAAAGCCTTTTTATTGAGCTATTGGAAGAGAAGGAGCAGAAAAAACAGCAACATTATCAAAATAAGTTGTTTTACATGGCATTGCACGAACAGTCGTTTCTTCAACGATGTAAACGAACGTTTTTACACATTTATCGTCGACTCAAGCCTTTTCGGTATATAATACTGAATAAGAAGGCAATTATTATTCAGAAAATTTATCGAGGATACCATGGACGTCAAAGAATTAAGATGGTTCGTGTTTACTCCCATTTACAAGCTTTTTATAAGCGTCGAAATATTTTAAATAAACGCTGTACCAAAATCCAAAAAATTTGGCGTGGTTACTCTGCCAGGTAAGCTTTTATCCCCACGTTTCTCAAGATCGAGTTTTAACGCTTCTCTTAGAAAGAAGATGAAACAAAGACTGCGTCATCGGATGGCCATCAAACTCCAATGTGCTGTCCGTAAATTCATTGCCTATCGCAAATTCTGGAAGATAAAACAGTTGCATGAAGCGGCGAGACGCTTGACTCGTTATATACGTCGATTAATTGTTAAGCGCCGATTTCATATCAGATATGAAAGAGAGCAAGTATTAGGTTCGGTCGTTGGGTTCATTCAAAATTTCTTTCGAAGAATAAGGGCGATTCGACTACGCCAAGCGAAAACAATCGAGCTCCGACGACATTATGAAGAGAACATAAAGTCTCAAGCATCCCTTATCCATTTATTAGCTCGAATTCAACTTAAAATATTGACGGAAACCATCCGAAAACCAATCAATAAACGGTATTACACTGTGTCCCGTGAAGATTGTGTATGCTTTGGACCGCTTCAAGCTATGTTTGTTATTTTACTTTGCGGTCAAACGCAAAAGTCACGTATGGAGCTCGGCACAATCACACTTAATCAAATCGATAATTCGAGACTATTGAAGTTTTTGATGCGTCTGCCGTTCTTCCTCATTCCAAAGAATAAGAAAGAAGCGGCGCATGATTTTATTCTTTCATTCAATGGTATCTATCACCCTGATCATCTTACTAGTCAGAAGAAGGAAGAAGGGTACCTTAGATATCGAGGTTTGGTGGATATATTAGAAAAACAACGCAAGAAAATCGATTATTCTGCGCCTAAGTACCAACAGGTTTCTGCTATCGCACCTCTGTCTGCACTTCGTGCGCTTGTACCTTCCCGAAACCGTCTACCTTCACCTAAATCCCCAACACAAGCCTTTAAATTAGTCAAGCAAAAGTCAACCCTTCGATCTCAAAAGTCGTCGAGAAATCTTTTAGCTGGTCCCCAATCATCATCTGCGGGAAAGAAGAATTTAAATGAAGAATCTAATTCTGCTGGTACTGTACGATCCTCTGCTTTACTCACTGCTCTCATTACTGGTGATCTTTCACTTCCATCAATAAAACATCTTTTGAGTACTACCGAATTCGATATTCTATACACCAAGAGCAAAAACGAAAACAATACTGGGAATAAAATCTCCTTTGAGGAATTCTGTAAATGTGTGGAATTTCTAACGGAAATTCATTATAATTCCAATGACATCAACATCAACCAACAACACCACTCTATCAACTCTTCTGTTCCCTCCACTGTATCAAATACTGTCAACAATACTGAAGACAACACCGTCGCCAGTGCATCTGCAGTCGAGGAACAACTTGATGACCCGACAGAAGCGAATACAGAAAAAAATCGAACCATTTCCGCTGACTCTACAGATCTCACGGAAACTGTTCTCGCCTTTTCCACCAGTGAAGGACCAGGTACTGGAATGCAGTTAGAGAAATTTCTCAGCCAAGAAACCGATCGTTTGAACCGAAAGTCTAATTTCCTTAATGCTACTTCATTGACATTGATGAATCCGAGCGAAGCTCTGTTGGGTAGCGAGGGACAAAATATGAATTACCTTCTTGTAATGACGTTACGTCTTTTATTTTTCTTCCGTGAAGACGCTACCGTAAGATCATTATTACAATGGTTGGAAAAAGAGGCATATGATCGATTGGCGGTTTTCGTAGTGAAGATTCAATCCATTATTCGTTATCGTTTAGCCCAAGCTATTGTACGGAAGAGAAAACAACAGAAAGTTTATGAAGATCATTTACGACATCGTATCAAGCAAATTGTTCGCATCCAATGTTTGATACGCCGTTTCCTTGTTCGATGTTCAATTCGAGAGAGAATACGAGAGACCATCGTGAAGTATGTTCCACATCTCGATCGCCCTTATTACTACAATCGAAAGACTGGAGTAAAATCCTTCACCCGACCTAAGGTTCTCGGTAAAGGTGACGGGAGCGGTGGTGACGAAGATGATGTTTACTCAATTGCTGTCCCCGAGCCAGGTCTTGAAAATATCGTTAACTGTTATCAATGTCGATTTCGTCAAGCTGTAATCTTTTGCCAACAGTGCGAAGATTCAATGTGTATGACTTGCTATCAATCACTACACTACAAAGGCGCTAAATCACGTCATAATTATCATAAGATCCCCAAATGCTCGTATTGTACCTATCAGGTCGCTACTAAGTCGTGTGTTTCGTGTGTCACACATCCACCTCGACCACACTCTATACAAGCTAGCAAGTCAACCTTTTCGAGAGGTTTGTATTGTGATACTTGTTTCTTACATGAACATGATGAGTATACTCAACAACTTGAAAAATCAGCTGAGAAACGACAACAAGTGAAGCGATTATTACAAACAACGATGACATCGCAACACCCTGATGTCAGTCTTCTGACAAAGTATCTCTTCCAGAAAATTGTTACATCGCATTACTTTGAACCTTTAACAATGAATTGTGAGGAATGTAATGTGTTATCCGCGTCATGGCGTTGTTATGCTTGTCAACAGATCTACTGCCATCGCTGTGTTATCTACTTGCACTCTATGAATCCTATCTTTGCAGCTACTCATCATCTTGAACCTATTTCCTATTACACTGCAAAGATGCATAAATCATTGCAAAAAGATTTAAATCAAATGTATTTTGTTAAGAAATGGGAAATCTGCCTTGCAAAAGAGCGTCAGCGTACAATGCGTATCGAATATCAGAAAGCGATTATACTACAATCTTGGTGGAGAATGATCTATTATGGTCGAAAAGGGCGAAAATATATGAAAAAACAAAGATTACGTCAGAGAAAATGGTGGAGATTACGTCAGAAAGAAAATCAAGAAGTGCGATCAAAGTTTTCCTATCGCTTTCAGAATATATTCGGATATGCTCCTATATTATCATCTGATACTACAGAAGAGAAAGTTCTCAAGACTTTGCCTGCTTGGTCACGACAGAGAGCTCGTGAGTTCATTTGGCGTAATATGGCAGATTGGGGTCACTTTAATCAAACTGTAGTTCAAGGAAAAGGAAAGAAGAAGGTTGTGAAAAAGCTTCGTAAAGGAATCCCAAAGAAAGGATTTGATGTGGGAGATATTACAGAATTACTCGAACAAGCGAAATTTCTTGGTGATCGTTTACCTGGTCGTATTCTTGTTCGCACAGCAGAGAATAAATTTGAAACAACTTGTGATCTCACATCCCTTGTTCGACCTGGTGAGATTATTCGAATCAAACGATTCCTTTTTGGTGTTGTCTCTGTAGAATCTGACTCAATTCGACTGAATCGACTATGGAGAATGTCGAAGCGAAAATTGGGGAAGAAAAACGAAGATGATGAAAGTGAAGAAGAAAGCGAAGAAGATGATGAGTATGATGAAGAAGGACGAGTGAAAGGAGAAGTCGGTTATCGTATGCCTACTTACGCGAATGAGAAGGATCAACTTTATTATCGCTTCCATTTCTTTCTCTATGATCTGACTATAGGCAATCCTGTCGCTCAAATGAGCTTCTATCTCTACAAGCAGTATTGTTTACGTATGATGACATTTTCTCTTTATATGATGCGAATGAACAAACGATCCAAGCTGTATGATGAGTCCTATCAATGGAAGTTAGCGGCGGTAAGGTATGCTGATGGTGCAAGATGGATTTCGGCATATTTCAATACAAGAGAGGCTCTCATCGACTTGTCAAAGGTAGTTTTAACAGAAGAACTGAAAAAGAAAAGATTTGGTGATAAAAAGTCATCAAAAAGGGAAAAGAGAAAGCGAAGAAAGCGATTTGATGATGAAGATGATGATGACGAAGACGAAAGTGAGGAAGAGGAGGAAGAAAAAGGCGAAGACGATCCTCTCTTATCGGAGAAATCAATGAAATATGGTAAAGGTAGTCGAAGGAATCGGCTCTTCCAAAATTCTTCGTTAAGGTCTGGAAGAGCTCAGAAAAAGTCTTCCACTATTGTTCCTTCCGACCGAGATGTTGATGGAGATGAAGAAGATGAGAGACTTGAAGAAGGAAATGAGGAAGAACAACATGAAAGTGCTGATGAAGAGAGAAAGAAGAAAGAAAAAGAAAAGAAAGAAAAGATCAAAAAGGCACGAAGAGATTCGGTGTTAAATATGTTCGAGAATCTGGGAATGAGAAGTAATCGTTTAGGTATTGTCAAGTCTGTGGCACCACCCACATTACAAAAGAAGGACGATGAGAGTACTGATGGCAAAAAGCGTAAACTCGATGTGGAAAATGTCACGATTGCGAAGAAAAATATCAAAAATCCGAAGTTTAAGTCAGGATTAGTAGATAAGAAGCCTGAGAAGCCTTGGTTTGCAACGAAAGAACAAGAAATGGCAAGAAGAGAACGTGAAGAGAAGATGTCGACAGCAGAGCTTGCACTTGAAGCTGATGATTGGAAGGAGATGATAGATCCAATGACAGAGAATGTATACTATCTCAATATCTATACGAACGAGATGTTGACAACTGTACCTCGTGCAATTACGGCGAAGAAACAATTGGAATTTGAAAATTCAAAGAATAAGAAATCTTATGATGATGCCAAACGGCGTATTGATCATTTGGAACTGGTCACGAAGAAAAGATTACTCATATCGGGATATAGAAAGAAGTGAAAGGAAGCAACTTCTATGTAATGTAAAATTGTAGAAAAGATTGATCTGTATAATGTAAAATTAGAAGAAAATATTCTTTGTCTTTGAAGAAGCAAACATGGAAGACAATTTACTAGCAAGCATTTTTCGAACAAATGATAAAATTAAAGAATGTTTGAGTCAACCAATAGATCTATCTTTAGAGGTTTCTGATAATTCGGGTGCAGTTTCGACAGACAATAAAACACAAGAGAAGAATGATAAGCAACAACCTGTCCCCAATTCACAGCAGGCAGAGGACGATCTTGAATTGGAAGAAAGATATATTGTGAGCATTATTGGTGCAAAGCAGTTTAAAGATGAATCGTCGATAAGGAAGGGTCTTTACATTGCTTATGAGATTAGTATTACTCGCATCTCTGACGGATACACAAAATCTGTATTTAGACGATTTCGTGAGATCCGTAATCTGTATCGGGATCTGATTCAAGTTGATGAAGATATTGTGAGTAATTCGCATATTGTATTCCCTGAGTATACGGAAGGATGGTTTGGTTCGTCACAGATTGACCCTGAGAGTGATTTAGTTCAAAGGAGAAAGAGTGATCTTCAGGTAACTTAAATTTTGCCTCCTCAACTTTCAACTCATATTATTGTGAACGCAGTGCTTCTTCTTTGAACTTTTCCATCAATTCCCTGTGTTTTTTCATCATCTGAGGGTGGTTGAATTCCTTGAGGTGAGCACTCTATCGATGTCTTCAACAAGTCTTTACTCTGTCTCTTAGCTGAAGACACTTCCACCTAAGTCACATAGTACTTTTTCCATGCATTATGCGAAGAAGGTAGATGTTGAAGTCGAGTTATCAGAAGAACTTATCTCTGATGTCATATATAACACGCGCACTGGAAGACTAGAACACGTCAACAACCAAGCCAACCCAACTATCGATAATATCAACAACCCGTCATGTGTTGAATTTATTTCACATGCAGAAAAATTCCCTCGAAAAAGAATTAAAGTTTAACTAAGCCAAACTATTAGTATAAATAACGTCACAAAGATGCATACATTTTTTTTCCTTTCCTACTTCTGAGGAATATCCCATCCCACAAAATCTCTCATACACCTCACTGCTAATATATTATTACCTGACGTATCTCCATAGACGGAGTAAACCCCATCTTAAGGCAACAACGTAATTTCTCGGAAGTAATTAGCAGTAAGAATCGCTTATATGAAAAACGAATCTCGCGATACCACTTCTCTTGATAAGGTGGAATCTGGAATCACACCATTACACCATTACCCAGTTCTTAACACAAGCCAAGAAAGTTGAGATGTCAAGCCCAAATACAATTGAACTCGCCTCTAATCCCATTCATCGCAATATCGAAGATTCTTCGAGCATGAAGTCTGGTGCGGGAGAATCTCACGACAATGACAACGAGGAATGGAGAAATCAAGTTCTTAACTCAATGAAGTCAAACGGAAATGAGTTTCCGTCCAAATCAGAAGACAGCTCTCTAGGTGTCCGTCTCGCTGTAAACGCTTCGTGGGCAGTGAATTGGTTCTTGCTCGGCGCAAAGTTATTTGCGGTCATCGCTTCTTCGTCGAAGGCGGTGACTGCCGCTTTGGCAGATTCCTTCGTTGATTTAGCCTCTCAAGCGGTTTTATCTTTAGCTCAGCGTTATATCGCGAAACATTCACCCAACTATCCTGTTGGAAGATCACGTTTAGAGGCTTTGTCTGTAATTGGATGTGCTTTTATTATGTGTATGGCATCCATCGAAGGTAAGCGAACTGGAGTTCCTTCCCAATGTCAATCTTTAAAGTATTTATTATTAAAATTCTCTAGTAATCCAGTACTCGTGCATTGACTTGTATAACGGTTTCAATGGAGATCTCCCAGAGCTAAACGTCGGGCTTGATCTCTACCTTATTCTAGGCATCGGCATTGGACTTAAGTTCGTATTATGGATCTACTGTTTGCATCTGAATAAGTCAGTACGATCTGATACTGTGGGCGCTCTGGCAGAGGACCACTTTAATGATGTGTTGAGTAACATCGGAGCAGTCGCTACAGCAGCTATTGCATACAACACTGTGGCTTGGTGGTTCGATCCTGTCGGTGCCATTATTATCTCAGCGGTGATCATCTATCGATGGTTAGAGATTATAAACGAGCAGGTGAAGAAGATTGTTGGTCATGCTGCCCCTCCAGAGTTCATTCAGCAGATCGAGCAGCTGGCACTGGAGCATGACGAGCGAATCCAAGTCGATTGCACGAGAGTGTATCACTTTGGAGCTCGATTCAATGTCGAGATGGAGATCGTCCTTCCTGGTCATTTGACCGTTATTGAGTCCCATGATGTGGCATTGGCATTGCAACACAAGATCGAGGGCTTTGAGGATGTGGAGAGAGCCTTTGTACATGTAAGTGAGAGTGAATGCAACTTTTCATTCATGTGAATTTAATGGTTGTTGTGTTAGGTTGATCATCAGCTTCGAGATGGTTTGGAACATAAAGTGGAAAGAGAGTTAGCTCAGAAGGCCTTGTTGGAGGCTCAACAGCAAGAGACATCCTCTTTGTTGAGCTTTGGTTCACGCAAATCTGTGGCGCGTGAAGTCTCACAGAAAGTTGATCGCAATGACGTGATTTAAAGAAGAAAGTCAACTATGGTTTTATTCCTTGATCAAAGATTCGATTTCTTTGCTTATCTGTCATTTCTACGTAGTATGAGTTTCAGGCCCTCATGATTCTATTCATAAGATAGATGATTATTTTGTTTCCCATTATATTCTTCATTCTAAGAAATATGTGTTTACACTCAACCTTCCGCTAATAAATATTATCTAACAAGAAAGTTTGAAGCTTCTTCTTCTGAGAATATTTCACAAAAAATAAAACGCCTTATTATATAGACTTTATTTAGTGTGTTATAAAGTATTTATATACAAGAAAGGCAGTGGCAGTAGTGAATTATGGAACATTCCCTCCAGACATCCCTGTTGATGCATCTTCACCAAAACCACTGATCTGATCTACCTGTAACTCCTCCCAACCTCCACCAGTTTCCTTTGCAAAAACCATATAAACAATATCATCTGTTTTAATTTCTTGATCTGAAATGGTTGCGAGATCAACTAACTCCTTTTTCTGATATGGAAAAGGTTAAAGATTGCCATAGCAATATTTTTGGCTATTACCTTATCATTGGCAACCAACATCACTTTTGCAGGATCTGAAATACCTAGTATTTCAGCAACTCGCTGCTTTACTTGACCAAAACTGTTACTGGGTTCAACGTGAAGAAAAATCTAATGTGACAAGTAAAGTCGGAAGAAGAACTCTCAAAGTCATTTATGCACCTACCGTTTGATTTTTTCGCTTTAATCTAATATACATCGACATTCTTCTCTATTAACTTCACCGATGAGCCTTCAGAATAATGGAATAAAAGTGTTTGAATAATTTTTAATTCGAAAGAGAAAGAATGAAAAACTGATAGTCGGCCAATTTCGGCCAAAAGAAGCGCTTTTGGAAAAGCGTTTTCTCGTTGATTACCATACCAAACAAAAGAATTTACAAAAGAATTTGCTGAAAGATGTCAAAACTTTACAAGATATTACTACTCCTCTTGACTGTATGGATTTATTGTGCATGTGCTGCGAAAAAGAAGAAGACTACTACTACAACTTCGACTACATCAGGTACATCGAAGACCACCTCTTCCTCTAATAAGAAAGAATCCACAAGAACACAAAAAGATATCGATAAGGAAGCAAAATCACAAGCTGATATACAAAAGAAATTAGAGCAACTACGTGATAAGATTAATAAAAATGGTGTAGTTTCATTAACTGATGATACTTTCTCAAAATTCGTGACAGATCGTCCAAGAGAGTACAATGCAGTGTTAATGTTCACTGCTACCGATCCAATGTACAAATGTGGGGTTTGTGTACGTGCAAAGGGAGTCTTTGAAGACCTAGCTAAAGCATATAATCTACAATACAACTTTACTACTGCTTCTATTGAAGAGCGAGTTGTCTTCTTCCGTGTAGAGGTTGATGATGCTCGCCAGATCTTTGGTAGTTTACAGTTAGAGACTGTTCCAAGATTTTATGCATTACCACCAACGACAAAGGATTCACCAAAGCTGAAATTAGAAAGTTTAGAAATTGAATCGAGATCATTTTTAGAAGGTTTACCCACTGCTATAAAGTTTGTCTCTGAAGTGACGAAAGTGAAGGTAAGGCTCAACCACCTGTCATTAGGCTCGTCTCACTTGGTTACTTCTACCATCTATTTCATTAGATTCAAATTCTAAACGATCCTGCACTAGCTTTGCTCATTGGAGGATTTCTATCGATCTTATTGGCTTTATTCGTTACATACGGACATAGAGATCTCTGGGGAACCTTCTTATTCTATCAATCACCATCATTATGGGTGGTCATCAGTGTGGTATGTCTTTTTTTACTTAAGTTATTCTTTCTTTTAGTCTCTGATCTGTATGGTTTGTTAGATTTGCTTTGGTGTTGGTGTCAGTGGTTCTATTTTCTGCATTATTCGCTCTGCACCACCACTCGGATATGGTATGAGAGGTGATTTAGCAATCTTTGCGCCACAAGGTCGAGACCAATACAGTGTAGAAGGTGTGATCATCGCTTTATTAACAGTGGGAAGTGGTTTAAGTTTCTTTTTCATGTATCTTGCTACGAAGATTCGATTCCCTTTAGTGCGACATGTACTTGTTATTTTCTTTATGACAGTCTTTGCGGTCTTATGTTTAGAGATATGGAAAGCTTATACTTTGAAAACAATGTGGTACTCTCTTCGTGAGACCTTCCCAGCAGAAGTGTGGACATGGCTAACATCTTCTGTGAAGAAAAATAGTGGATTAGCAAAGCGATTAGTTCGAGTGTCAGAGTTATGGCTCTCCAATACGAAAGATTTTGCAACATTCTATAAGAAATTTGAACAACTAGTGATAGATTATGTCAAACGAATAGTGTTTGAGAGTACTGGTGTTGGTGCTGGTACTGCTTCAACTTAGTCGATACCGCACTATCTTTTTAATGATAACTTTTAACATTCAATGAAGTATTTTCAGTGTCAACCTAGTTCATACGAAGATTCTTTCTTGGTTGAACCTTCATCTGCCCAAATCTGCCCCTGAGTGAGGGCTTCGAGGATTTGTCAAACGTTTTTTTGGATTGGATGACAAAATAACTCCAACAACTCTTTCTCTTCAATTCACCCTGATTTACAAATGCTTTTCATTGCCCTTTTCGCTACTGTGATCACCTTTTCGCAGCTTGTTGATGCTACGGACTATTCCTTTGTCTCGATCGGGGATTGGGGAGGTGCTCAGCTTGGTGGACAATATACCACCAATGTCAACGCTGTAGCTTCACAAATGGCAAGTACGGCGAGCGCTTATGCTGCTAAGTTTGTCATTAATACAGGAGATAATTTCTATTGGTGCGGAATCCAGTAAGTCACCTATTTTCCCTCTGTTGAATTAGTCTTATCGTTTCTCTAGAAATACGTCAGATCCTCAGATTCAAACAGACTTTGTAACCCCTTATATGGGTTATGCATCGCTAAATAGTGTTAAATGGTACTCAGCATTGGGAAATCACGAATATGGTTATAATGTGCAAGCTCAGATCGATTACACTAAGCAGTCGTCGACCTGGTACATGCCTGCTAGATACTACACCACTCGGCTGCAATTAAGTGGAAGCAACTATGCTACTTTGCTATTCTTGGATACTTCACCGTGTTATCAGGATTATCGCAGTTCTAATCCAGATAATTGGGATCCTTGCATGTCTCAATACCCAACCTGTTCCCAACAGAACAATGATGATGACTTTGAAGGTCCTTGTCTCTTTCATGAGAATATTCTTGGTCAAGACTGTTCAGTTCAGTATAATTGGTTAAAAACTACTTTACAAGGTATCCCTACCTCTGATTGGTTGATTGTTGTTGGACATCATCCCATCGATGAAACTGATGTAAAGGACTTGACAAGCTTACTTCAACAACGCGGATTTGCTCTATATATTAATGGGCATGCTCATACATTGAATCAGTATACAATTGATGGAGAAGGTGCTTACATCACTTCTGGTGCGGGAGCGATGGTCAATACTTTAGATCAAAATCATCCTATGACTCATGCCAAGGTGAATAATCTCCCAGTTGACAAGGAGTTGTTCAAATCAATGGGTAAAAGTACTACTGGTCACAGTTATAAAACAATTTGGAGTAAAACTGTTGCTGGTTTTACGCTTCATACGTTTAACAGTGCTTTTACTGAGCTAACGACCACCTTTCTTGATTATAACGGGAATACTCTCCATTCGTTTGTGGTAAATCAAAGCGGGAAAGTTATTAGTTAAGTTGACACTTGCTTTCTTTCCGTAGTATTTTTGAGCCTATTTGAGAGGAAGCTCATTCTATTAGCTTCTTCAATATACAGTAGTTTGTACTCAGAATTTCTTTTCTTTTCTTTGGATAAATAGAATAATAATGAACTAACTTGCTTCCCTTCTTTTATTCCTTTCGCCAAGTTGTGTAGTATATCAATCTCTCCGCATAGTAAACTGATGCTGCGAGATGAGAGAAGAAAGAAAATCGCGCATTCAGTTGGGATGATGGGCTCGGTGGTATCCTCGAAAAAAGAAAATGAAAGTTTGCGCTTTGAAGCAATGGATACATTGTATTGAGTGACGATAGAAGAAGGAGAATAAAGATGAAAGAGGGTAGAATAAAATATTAGATAATTTACAAGGACTTCCAGTAAGAGTTCGTTTTTGCTTTTGTTTTATTTCTGTTGAAACTTATTATTTTCTTTTATCTAAATTCTTTTTCTTAGTTCTTGCTTTCATTGGGAGGGGGTGGCGAAACTAAAACCAATAAAAAAGGACGAAACAAAACCTCAGCAAAAACAACATACAAGTAAGTGTAATTAAGCAGGGGGGAATTGGGAGGGAGGACAATGAATGGAGATAAGAATGGAAATGAGGGTAGGAGTAAATGAATGATAATTTGGCGTCCAAAGAATTTAACCTCTGTCAGCCAAATCTTCAGCTCCTTGCAATCCCTCAATAGTATTTCCACTATGCCAGATACCAGTAACAGATTTCCATGGTCCAGATAAATTATTCTCATCGACTGGTTTGAATTGAGAATAGCAACTGACACTTTTTTCACCTGTAACTTTTGCTTCTGGCGGTAAATCTTTCTCAAATACTTTCATAATTGCACCAACCGTTGCACCATGTCCAACTAATAACAAAGTTTCCCCATTAAAACGACCTGATTGAATTATTCTTTCTAATAATTGTCGGCAACGATCTCGTGTTATTTCATCTCGATCAGTTAAAGTCGCATGGACTTCACGGACGGTATTAGGGACAGCTTCATCACGAACATGTTGAACATCAAGCAATGGGACATAGGTAGGATCGATATGTGTTGAGTACTTTAGGAGTTCTTGTAAAGGAAAGACTAATGGATTCCAGTTTGGTCGTGGCTCTGCTGCAGTTTTTCCGCGGAAGGATTTGGCTTCTTCCACCAAGCCAGTTTCCACATTTACAGAGTTAGGACCAAGACCGAGTTGAGTGGCAATCACCTCAGCTGTCATGACAGTTCTAACCATGGGAGAGCACAATATTCGAGTGACGCCAACATCTCTTAACTGTTTACCAACTTCTTCAGATTGTCTGAGACCTATGGCGAAGAAAATCAAAATAAGATTTAAAGATTCGAAGCTTTATTAACCTCACCTTTCTCTGACAAAAGCGGGTCTTGAGGTCGGGCAGCGGTTGATATCCAATCTCTACCCTCTGCTTCAGCAGCACGATCCTCCCGTTCAGCATGTCTCATTAAAATAATACTTTTCACCATCTTAACAACAGTTATAAATTATCAATAGAGATAAAGAAAAGATGTTTTAAATTATTGATGAAAATGTGTCTACGCTGCTTTGAATTGATCCGGAAGGTAGTGATAGTTTTGAAATTTTCTTCACTTCAACAGATCCTTACAGCTCCTTTTACAGTTGATTGGCAAAGGTGATGATTTCCAACAGTCTTAAGCGAAGAACAGCCTTAACGTTGGATCAGCCCAGTGTGGTGAATGTTGTCGTGCAATGTTGCGATGTCAAACTAATCAACAGTTACCTCCGGGCTTGGCATGCCCTTTGCAGTGGGCGGCCCACACCGCCCATCATCTTCACAGTTTTCGAAAAATCGAGATTTTAAGAAGTGAGGTTCTGTGACTTTTGTGTCAGCAATAAAGAAATTAAAAAGAAATTCAGAGTTATATATTCATAAGAATGATGAGGGGTTACGTTATGTACAGTGTTATTTCTCCAAAGACAGCTCATCACCAAGGCGCATGCGGCTATGCTCCATAGAATCCAATAAAGCGAGCGTTCCAATGCTAGTGGGCGGCTTAATTTTAATACCAGCCATAATGTCTTTGATCTTCTGAACCTTCTCTTGAGTCAACGGAGCAATACTCCGATAAGATGTTGGTTCGTTAGACTTCGAATCTTTTTGGTCTAATTTCCTTAGGCCTTGATCTTCTTCTTCGCTCAATTTAGCCATTGTATTGGAAGCTTCAACTTCAATATTATCTTGTGTATTACTAACTTGAATTGAAGGGCCAGTTCGAATGTATCGACGGTCCTCTCCGAGGAGGCGGTTGAACATCATATTCTTCTCTAAGTCGTCAGGATTGTCAGTGTTCAACATTGAATCTATTTCAAGCATCCGGCTTTCAAGAGACGCATTTGTCGTGACGAAATCCCCAAATTCTTCCTGATCTTCTTCTAAAGCAAAGCCTCCCTCCTCTAAAGGAGCGTATTGATTCTCGAGACCCGCAACCTCATCGAAATCATCGAAGTCACTGTTATCGTCTGCTGCACTTTTACTTTCTACGCTACCTCTTTCATTTCTCTTTTCAACATTTCCTTCATCATCACTACTATCTGGATTATCTGGATGATTTTGTTGAGTGTAATTCTGATAATACTGTAAACGTTTCAGTCGAAGAGATTCACTCTTCTCTTCCCGTTCTTCATCACCATCATTGGCTATAATAATCGATTCAAATTCTTCGTCATCCATTTGATTCTCTTTGCTTTCAAAGAAGGAAGATAGCTTCTATTCCTATTGACAACAAGAAGAAGAAGATTCCTTTTTGGGGAAATGGGGAAATTAGGGAAAAGCATAGATTTAAAATTGAAAAAGGAAGAAGAAGAAAGAGATGAAAGATAATAGCGACAATGAGGGGAATAATAACACCCGTATTGATGATAAGACACAAAATGAGATAGATCAAGAAGAGGAAGAACAGATCTTCTTTTGTAGATTTGAGAATAACAAACTATTGGTCGATCTTTTGATTCATTTATCTTTAGACACTTACAAAGATTTTGAATGCTATATTGAAGCGACAAGTGAAGGTAAGCTTGCATGAAAACTCACCTTTTAGAACTATCACTTTAATGCAAGGAAATGTATTGTGATAGTGCTAATGTTCTCTGTGATTGGTCGAGGGAAAAACACTCAAGTAAGTGAATATGCGCTCGTCTGTCTAAGCGCAATACTCAACATTTCTTCCAGTCTCGAATCACTCTCCCCGCTCAACTATTTGATGAATATTCTTGCTCTCATGAAAACATTACCTTTGTGGTGAAATTAAGTAGTTTACTGGATTGTTTGAGATTGTTCGGCTCTCAGGAAACCATCACCACTAGCATCTCTTACACGGTTAGACTACACTACCATTCAATCTTAACCCACCTTATTACTCCTTATTGCTACGATCTATAGAGTGCAGAGTCTATTCTGAAGATATCATTGGAGGAGTCTGGCATTCTCACCATCTGTGAGATCAATTGTCTTTATGTAGAAGAATTCGATTCCATACAACAGAGTCTCATGTTAGCTTTCAGGAATACTGAAGAAGAATGTCAAATTATTATTAAATCAGATGCTTTGAAAGAATCACTGGTTGGTAAGTCTTATTATTCTCTCTATCTCTCTCTTCCATCGTCTTTCAGATATCCTTGATGCACCATGGATAGAGACCTCTGAAGTTGAAGTTAGTAATCTGCCTCAATATTTGAAGGTATCCATGATCTCTTGTCTATACTTTGATGTGATCACTTGGTCTAGGTGATCGCGAGAGGATCTGTGGGAACGAGTGAAGTTCTCATTCCTCGTGCTTCTGATGCTTACATCAGTTTCAATTGCATTCGTCCGATAACAGTCTCCTATAACGTCAAAGCTTTGGTTTTAGGCATGAAGGTTCGTAGTCCTGACATCACATCACATCACATCACATCACATTAATATTCACAACTTATCATACTATAGGCTCTGAATCTAGGCAAAGAGACTTATCTCAGGATCAACACCGAGGGAATCCTCTGTCTACAACATCAGGTAACTGCCGTTCGTAGGTATTACTTATTTCAATGACGTCATGCTATCTTGATTGCGATAGATCGAATCAGAGAAAGGAGAGAATGTTTACTACGACTTCCTTCTCCTCCCTGACCTCTCTCCTGATAACTAATACAAAAGAAGAAGATACTAGAATAGCATCGTTAATTTAAAACAAATAAAACCATCCTTCCCAACCACAACAAAACACAAATAAACAAAACACATCACATTATTGAAAAGATTAGCAATGTTGTTAATATTATATTATTATGATACTATTATTATTCATTAGACTTTCTTTGTTTTAAGATGTCACATCCATCACTGACACTACACCAGCTAAGATCCACTTCCCTGGTTCGAACTTTGTCTTCAATTGCAATGAGAAGACATATGTAGGACCTCTCTGTTGTGTCTTATATACAGGACATTGGTAAGAGCCTCCCTCCACCTTATCAGCTAACACTGGCTTGATATTAATCACAGGCACGAGACAATACATCTCTCTAGGCTTAGCAGATTCCAACAAACCTTGAGAAAGATTCCAACTCGCTCCTTCGAGGTAAAGACCGTGGATAAAGGTACCATCCTTCGCTGATGTGTTAAAGTCTTCAGGATTTAACTTCTTCGTGATGTCAGTCACAAGAACGAGTTTATCCAACTCTAAAGACTGTACTTGTGCTGTCATTTGCATCACTGCTGTGAGGAATGATTGAGGATTAAATAACCCAGAGATCCAAGTACATACAGGCATCTCATGAGGAGTATTCATCCAATCAGTGAGTTGATTGATTCGATTATTCAAATCATTCATCCAATTCCCTAACGAACGTAAGGAAGGATAGGCAAGTAACTCCCACTTCCTTGGAACACGATCTAAGTAAAGAGCATTGGACAAGTCTTCCATCGCATCTGAGATGGTTAGATCTCCTTTGAAACCTAAATCTAATTCGATCAACGATTGGATGATCTCTTGGATTAAGAGGTTCATACGATCGCACTCTTGTAAGATGACGTTCTGGAAAGGTCCGACATCATCCATCTGAGCTGTGATTTGATCAATGTCGAACTTCACATCTCTGTATTGCTCGAGGATGTCTTGAATCATTGACTCAACGATCTGCTGTTGTGAGTCAGCACCAGCGCCAGACGAGGCATTATTATTATCGCCTGAGAAGTCGCCGGAGCCACTGCCCTCACCTGAGCCAGACCCATCACCTCCAAAGGAAGGAGAGGATGACGCAGCGATGTTCGAGTTCGTCGATAAATCCAGGATATGACGTAAGAGCTCATCAGAAGTCTTAGTGCGATATCCAATCTCTGCATTCGGATGAAGTCCGAAGATAAGGGGTGTTTCAAGGCGGAAATATTCATCAATATGTTCAATGATGACATCATAAGAGGCAGAGGTAGGAGGTGCTTTAAACGCTTCTAAAATATTAATAGCATTTGAAGATCCTCCACCACCACCTGATCCACCTCCTCCACCAGTAGCAACACTCCCTCCACCTCCTCCACCGCCTCCAGCACCACTTCCTCCAGTCATAGAAGCCATCAATGACGCGGCATCAATGAAAGGGAATAATGACATTTCCTCTAATAACTCCTCTCTCATATAGAATTCAAGATAAGTATTCGCTAATAAACGATCAAAATCATTGACAATATGTCCACCATACATAATCTCACCAAATAAATATCTTAAATCATTCCATGGTACTTTAGATGGTGCTGATTCCATATAATTCTTTAATACTTGGAAAGAACATGTTAAATCACCTAAAGAGAAAGGATAATTCATATTAAAACCTTTGGTACCAAATTTCTTTCTTTCAATCATAATAGAATGAAATTGTATTAATCCTATTAATATACCCTTTGTTCTTGATTCTAATTCTTCAAAGATATCTTTCGGGAAACAGGCAATTGCTTGTTTAATATTTGCTTTTAATCCTGATGGTGGATCAGATGTTAATTTAATACAACGATCTAATATACCAACAGGGATTAATGTTGATGGATCTGATGAAAAGAAAATCCGGAAATCATCATGTATATCTAATTGTAATGAATAATATTCCATTTTCTTTTCCATCCAATGTAAAAATTTTGGCATTAAATGAACATTGTTTAATAATATCCAATGTCCTTGACGATAGGCAATATCTAATTTTTCTTCAGCAATTTTCTCTTGTCCTTGTCCTAATGAGATATAATGATAATCAATACCTTTGGTTTTTTTACATTTGATAGCTAATTTATCAATATCTGTAATAATATTTGCACCAGGTGATAATATGAAATATAATGGGATTTTACATGAACTATCTTCAAAGGAATTTTCTAAGATTTGATATGAATTTAATTCATTATCTAATTCAATAAAGTCTTTACCATGTGGTAAAAATTCTTTAATGAAATAGATTAATGATGATTGTAAACGATCTGGTCGTAATGCTTTAATAATACATAATTTACGGAAATATAATTTATCAAATTCTCTCCATGAACCTGGTAATCGTTCTGTTTCAGGTGAATAATTCGAATACCATTCTAAGAAACGTGGTGCATTTTCTTCGATATCAGATAATAATTTTTCAAATCCTTCTAAATAAGTTAATGCACGAACATTATTATAAACTGCATCTGACATCCAAGAGATTGTTGATTTCTCATCACCAGCGAGTGCAGCAGCGGCTTTATTTGAGTTACTACCAGCAGTTGCGGCTGATCCACCTAATAGAAGGAATCTTAACGCATCAGCTGAATATCCACAGTCTTCTGTTAGTAAGTGTGCTTGAATAAGAGATAATGTCATTTGAAGGAGGAAGATTAGTTTATCAGAAGCGAATAAACCTCGATTGACGAATTTAAAGATTGTCAAGCGCAAAAGAGATTGTAAGTATGACACTCGCTCCATTTTCACTGGATTATTATGAACATTACCTCCACTGCCTCCTCCAGGTTCGTTTCCACCTTCAGCATTGCTACTACCTCCTAAGAGAGCTAAAGAGAAAGATGATGTTGGAGGAGGTGTTGTACGCAACGCTTTCAAGAAAAACATCGTAAAAGAATCTAATGAGTACTGGTACATGTGATTAATGGTATTCAACGCTAATAAGATAAAATAGAGTAAAGAAGCTTCTTTCGCTAATACTCGATAAATTTCACGTGCGGCATTAATACCAATCTCTGTCTGAATACCTTTTAAAACTGCTTCATTGATCTCTGTAGCTGTTTGCTTTGTCGCTTCCAAGCCTTCTATTAGAGGAATATCAGAGAGAATATCCTCTGGAGCATTAGATAAACGTTCTAATAACAGGTCTTCTAATTCTTTTAATTGGATTTTATAATTGTTGAATGAAACAATTAATTCGTTACGAGTCTTCTCGAGTTCAGGCTCTTCTTCAGAGACAATAATTGCTAGTAATTGATCTTCAAGACCCTTCTTTGTCACAATGAAGTTAATAAGATTGCATTGCGCTAATATTTCTGGCTTATAGTGCGGGTTCGAGAGCTTTGTTTGAAGATAGAGTTTAAAGTTGAGATTATATTCAATCTCCTCCTCACCAAACTTCAAATAAAAGTTCTTATTTTTCTTGAAAATGGTCTTACATAAGATGGGATTCAACGATGCATCAAGTTCCTCTGAAATATTTTCAATAATCACGACATCACCGTTATTAATAGCTTGTATCAGCTTTTGAATCCACTGCTTCTCGCCAATCTTCAAGATCAACAACTGCTGTGACGATGATCCTGTCGCGTTCTTTTGGATCGCATTGGTTTCGTGCTTAATGAGCCATCGTAGACCTTGTAATTGAGGATCAATTAACAAAGGCCAGCGATTAGAATTTGTTAAAATTGCGCCATTCTCGAGTGAGATACGATCAGAAGGAAGACCTTCATTTTGCCAATTAGCAATCATAGACTCGTTGGATAGAACGTTTGTCATAGGATCGAAATTTGGACTTATAGGAAAATCTCGAGATTTGAGGTCATTCAACCAAACTCCTTTCCACAGAGAATCACGATAATAAGCATTGAATACACCCAAGTAAGAAGTAAAAGATGCCGCTAACATGATGTCACCAGGAAGGGTTTCCTCAGTTGATCTTAACTTCTCTACAGTATTAGACCAACGCTCACGCTCCGAGCTCAAACCATTGGTCAATCGTTCAGCAAGTGACAAACGATCCAAGCATTCTTTAGCTTCTGCTTCAACTTTTGCTTTTTCTTGTGTCGCAGCCATAAATTCGCTCTGCAACTTGGAGAGCTTTTGCTCAATTACCGCTAACTTATCCTTTACGACACCTAGATCATCTTCCGCCTTCTTCTTCGACTTTGTAGCAACCTCCAAGGACTCCATCAACGGCTTTACACGCTTGTAAATACCGTTAAAGCGAACAATGTTAATTACCCAGTTGGCCAAGTTGGCAGCGGCTGCAGATTTAGTTTTCATTTTGTCGAAAGTGAAATCAGGATCTTCCAACATAGGAGAGACTTTTGCGATAACATCCTCAGGGATATCTTCTCCGTGATAGTTTTCTAATTTTTCTTTGAAAGCATCGACTTTAGCCATCATTTTCTTTGCATTCTCCCAAGAGAAGTCTTTCTTTTCTCCTTTAATCATAATCAGCAGAGCCGTTGTTACTTTGTCAACTCCTGCGGGAGGTTTTGAGAAAGATTTCAATTCTGTCAAAGAATTCTTATCCAAACAATTCACCGCATCATTTGCGGCATCAAGAGCGGGTTTTGCGATGGCAAGATCACCAGCGGCTTGTTCTTCCAAAATTCGAGCCTCATTCGCAGCTGCATCAGCCTTCTTCTTTTCTACATCTGCAATTTGTTGCTGTTGCTCAGCTTCAGATCTTTGCTGTCCCATTTCCTCTAAAAGTTTATCAGTTGACGCTTTTTTAATTTCAACCTCTTTCTTCTTTTCTTTCAAAAATTCTTGTAACTTCTCCACGTCTTCATTGGTTCTTTTCAAAGTTAGTAATCCAATATCTAGACGCTTAATATTATCCAGCAGTAACTGTCGCTTCGTCGTTAATAACTCTTTGTAGAATTGAATTAACTCTAAAAAGGACTTTGGAGTAATATAATTGTATCGCTTTTCACTTTTATAAAACTCTTTCGACATTACACCAACTGATAAATGAACTTCCGCAATATGATAGGAAATATTCTCTTTGATTTCTGATTTCACGTAAGAAAGATCTAAATTCTCCAAATAATATTGTCCTACAGAGATTAATGCTTCTTTAGGCCATTCTAAGAACCAATTGATCATTGTGCAGTTAATGATTCCTGGAAATTTACGAACACGGTTGCGGAAAGACTCACCAACAGGAGAGAAGTTTAATATGAGATGCAAATTATTTTTAATCCGAGAAATGAAGAATTTCATCATAGAATCTCGATTATCTGGGATTCCTTCGGACTTTGCCACATTACGTAGAGCAGCAAAAATTCCATCGTAGTCTTCTTTTGTGAATAAATCAGGGACATAGCCAGTATTCAGTAAATCGTTAATATAAACAAGGAATTTCTCTTCAACAATCTGAGTATCATTAAGCATAAAGATAACAGGTTCACCTGGTTTCACAGCAGCTTTGCGATAAAGCTCTTTCAGGAACTCCTTGAAATCATTCATGCTGTAATCTGACGTCACTGCAATTGTGTAGATTGGATATCCAACAATAAATGCAGCTAAACGAGACAATGACTGCTTTCCTGATCCTCCGACTCCGATCAACAGTGAATGGCCCCCAGGGAAGAGCATAATCCTAGAAATTCGCAGAACGTGTCGAATTGCTTGCTCGAACATTACAAGGTTCATTATTGCATGTGTTTCATTATACTCAATCAATTTTGTTTCAATAATCTTCTTGATCTTATTTAAATCATCGAAATTACGATAATTTGATAAGCTTCCGTCGTCAACATTGTTGTTGTTCTGTAAAGCGGCGACTACATTTTTACCACTTGGACCACTTGACCCGCTTGCAGCTCCAGAAGGTTGAGCAGGGAAGAAATGAGCGAAGAGACAAGGTTCTTGATAGGCCACATCCGCATCATCCTCGAGAAAGCGCTTTCCTACAGTAATGATAACATCACGACATCGAGTAACCTCCGTCTCCGAAATGAGGCGATCCGCGTAAACTCGAGTGCATTCATGATACCACAACCTGGATAGTTGAAGGGCGCTAGTTTGCTCAGTATGACGCGCATTGAAAAGACCTTTAATCACGTTGGACAAATCTCTCATAGTAAAGTTATAATGAAATTTAATTGCAGAAGGAAGGAATTTGGTTGCAATTTCTTTATGCACCGTAATAACCGCTTCGGTGAGATTTTTGAGTTTATTCAAGACCTTCTTATCGAAATTAAAGTAATGAGACTCAATCATTGTCTGATATATTGTTAAAAGGTCACTATCGTTTGGTAATTGACACGCGAACGTTACAAAGTGTCGCTGTAATCGCGGGTTGATCGTAAAACTTCCAGATTTATGATTCATGCAAGCCACGTACTGACAGTCTGAAATTGATTTCTTCAATGAGAGATCATGGCGATCGAACCAAGAACCGTGATCAATATGCTGCCTCATTAAAGATAACGGCGTTTGAGTACCATAGGCTTCAACGAAAGGAAGATTCATATCGTCAATAAAGTAAATCAACTTTCCACCGGATGGAGGACCGTAGTTCTTTCCAGACCTCTTGTCGATTGATTGCTCTAATTGCATCTGTAAAGCATATGAGTCAGTATAATAATTCATGTTAATGGTTGCGTACTTAAAGCTCTCCTCTGCTGAAACAAGAGAATTCAAATAATCATTAACAAGAACAGTTTTCCCCGTGCCAGCAGAACCAACAAACATTACAGGAATATGATTTTTAACCAGAAAATTCATTAAATATGTTAATCGTATGGTCTCTCCAGTTGGTACAACAATATTGCCGATTGATTCCACTGTTACAACCTGCGCAGCATTCGCACTATTTCCGCTAATGCTTGGCATAGAATCCATCGATGCCATATTTGTAAGAGGAACTGGATTTGTTGTGCCTGTAGAAGGTCGAGCACTAAAGGACAAAGTCTTTTGTTGCCAAGGAATTGCATCACCAGAATTAGGATCAATGAAATAATCTAAAACAATACCAGCTTCAGGAAATTTGATTGACTTTGATAAAGTTTTGAAGAAATTGGAAAATAATTTGCGATAATCCGTTTGCTTTGAATCATTGGCTAACGGACCACAGAATGCCCACATCAAACAGAATAAAAACAATCTTTCCATTGTGAGCTGCAATTTCTCGTGAGGAGCGTTAGGTCCGTGAACATTAAATTCTGGACTCTTCAGCATTCCTGATAATAGGTAACAGAAGCTCTGAACTAAGTTTATTGTGGGTAGTGGAACAATTTTCTCGAATTTAGACGTTGCCATGAACTCAATTACCTTCGTCAAGTAGCGATTTACAAGATACGGCAGATAAGACTTTTCGAGTTCATTCGTGCGGGCACTTAGCCAAGATTCAAGAAATGGCTGGTAGCCAATGTCGTTCTCATTAATATAGAGAATTCCAGCACGTGAGACTGTCGCGGGAGTTGCATTCTTCAAAGAATGGACTTCAAAAATCATTCTCATTGCATCTGACAAGGGAATTCGCTCATTGGAGACTAAAGTTAAGACTTTATTATCGTCCATGACAGTATTCATGGACTCAATCCACACTGCATCGATGTCGCCATCGAGGACTACCCACTTGGCTGTCTGGGCCGGATGATATGGCAGAGTATTCTTTGACATATTGCGCATAATGATCGAGAGAACGCCATCCTTCCAGTCTTTTGACAAGGTCATGTAACCATAAAGTTCATCAGTGGTAACAGATTTTGGATTCACAGTTTCAAAAACAGTAGCGGCCTTCAGGTTAGAGGAGCGGCGAGCTGATTGTTGATGGAAATTGTGACAAGCAGCTAAAGTTTTCCAAACAGTACTCTTTCCGCACCCAGCAGGTCCTAACAGCATCACTGAATGGCGAACTTCTAATAACTCTTCATATTGCATCACTTTATTGATAAAAGTATCTTCTGCGCATAATCCTTGCTGCTTACAGACTTCGACACAAGTTTTATACAAATTTTGATTGACTTTTGGAGGAAGATCCATATTGGGGAATAAATCACTAATAAGTCGAAGGAAAATCGGAATATCATTATTTGGGATCTTTGGAGTGTTAAAATCTCTTAATGCTCTCATCAAAACGGCTTCCTCTTCGACACCAGGGTCAGCACGCTTTAACATACCAGCAACACGCAAAACAGACTTAATGGCTCTTAAACCCCAGTCATAGTGGTGCTGTTTGGACAATAATTCACTGGATAATTTATACAAAGTTACAAATTTAATGGATAAAGGACGAGCTTTGACAAATCCCTCAGCCATTAACATATTTTCACAAATTGGGAGGAAATCAGGTTGAATCATCGCACAAGATCTAAACAAAGCCTTCAAGTTCTCAGGTAATTCAGTTCTTCCCGCATATCCTGGATTCATGGTAATAAATAACCCGACAGTTGGAACCAGAGCAATTTCTTCACCAAAGAAATTGAAAGTGCCAATTTTTACTGGTGGATTACCGGCTGGTAATAATTGGTATTGAGCGGGTCGGTTCAGAGGTACAGCTAGAAAAGCCATTGCGTCTAAAATCGAGCGCACTTGGGAAGCAACGACCGAAAGAACTTCGATTTCAATACGATTGAATTCATCAAAGCATCCCCACGCTCCAACTTGGGTCAAGCCTTTAAAAATATCACCCATAGTTTGATAATTCATCTGATCTGAACAGTTAAATACATAACAAGGAACAGCTAAACCTCTGCTTAGATCTTTGGTCGTCTCAGTTTTACCTGTACCTGCAGGGCCAGCTGGGGCGCCGCCCATCATTAATCTTAAAGCAACCGTCAAAGTAACGTAACAACGATCCGTGAGCGGAGTAATGACCAACCGACCGCAATTACCGGTATATTCGAAACTGTATAATGTGGAGTAATCACAAATTCGGATATTTACATTCTTCTCCTCACTTTGCCAATAATATCGTAATTGACTTTGCCATTTAAAATCAGCGTTATTTTCGACCTTCTTTTGAATTAATGCGGTGACAACATCACGATTGTGAACATCGATAGTAATAACAGTGATGATCTTTATTCGATCTCCTTTTGTTAAATCCATTTGGACCAAGCGGATTAATCCTTCCAAACGAGCTGTACAAAGTTCATTGTACTTCTTTAAGGCGTCTTCTTGACCTGATTCTAATTCTTCAAGCGCTGACTCCACCTCCTCAGTCCAAACAATCTGTGAAGTAGTCAAGGCGACTTGAGCTGGAACAGTGAAAATCCAATCTTCTCTTGAACGATTCACGTCATCCCATGCCAATGCATCAGACATAGATTGGGCTAAAACGCCACGCAACGTTACTTGCATGAACTTTACTAACTCATTCAGCCAATACTCAACAGCTCCTTTCATTTCGAACAACCCATTAGTGAAAGGAACAGTCTCACTATCTTTAGCAATCATCGCTTTCGCAGCTTCTAACGGTCCGTGGTTACCCTCTGGATCATCTTTGATCGCTTTGGCTTGGTTATAAGATGGGCACAACTCTAAATCACCAATCCCATCAAATACTGAACCAATGTGTGGCATAATTTTAGGTGGATTGTTGCCGTTCGATAAAATATCCAACAAAGCTGCATTGGAGACGAAATAAAATCTTGGAAAGAGGTTTTTCTTAATCTCAAGATATTCGTTCAATGCTTTCTCGCACTTCTCTAATTCACGATGCATATTCATCAACGCCTGTTCGCGTCCATCAGCTCTACAACAAGATAAAACGCCAGGCTTCGCCTGAATATCACGCATCATTTCTTTAAATTCAGCATCAACAACTTCGAATCGTTTCGTATCATCTGGTAACTGAGCTCGAATATCTGCAGAACCTAAGAAAATGCTCTCCAACGAACCCCATTGTCTCTCAACAGTAAGGAGGAATTTAAGCGTCGTTTCGACTTCGCCCAGGGATAATTGCCAATAACTCACTTGATCTTTAAAGAATTCAACGAATTTTCCCATACCTGCCATAGATTGGAGTACTAAGGAATGTTCTTCGAGAGCTTCTAATATTTCATCCGGGGGAGCAACTATTAAAATATCTGTATCGCGGTGAGGGATAAACTTGAGCGAAAATTTTCTCCAGATATCCTCTATAGAATTCAATTTAGTTTCAATCTTCAATTCTTTATTTGCGACCTCCACAATTTCAGAAACCGCTTCGACGTGGTACTGCAGGTTCAAAGAAAGAAGATCATCCAAACAGAATGATGGTCCCCGATCGATGGTTACACCCGATAAAGCCATCAATGATTTCCAATGGCGCTCGCGCACAGCTGGTCCATGTAAATCATGAACTAAAGGCAAAATGGTTGCCATATTCTTGACTTCCACCTCGAGTCGCTTAAAAACTCCCCATTCTCTAACTTTTTTGTGTTGCCTCTTCAATTGATTTTGAATTCTTTTGACTTCCTCAATGAACTCGTCAGTTTGAATTTCTGCCCACAAAGTATTCTTCCACGTGGAAAAGAGACATGTCACTAACATAACATTATCCCAGACATCTTTCAATAGTTTCAAGTCGACTTCAATTTCTTTAATAGAATTATGGGTCGATAACGGTAATTCGAACAAATCTTCTAAATCATTAATAGCTTTAGCATCTTTTGTTAACTGCTTCAGCTGCCTTTGGCATTTATCCAATGCTATGTATGCATCTCTAATCACAGTATTTTCTTGCCAGACGAAAGGTCCTGTGACTTTGAAATCTTTGACGAATTTTGTGACATTTGCTTGGAATTGTTTCACTTCTTTCCGAATTCCTTCTAACATACTTGTTTGTAACGGTTGAATATTTTCCTTTACACGGAAGGCCTTATTCACGGTATTATCCCATAACATCTTAGCATGCTCTAAGAAGTCTAAAGCGGGCTGACCTCCGATAGGGGTCATGTCGATAGCAATCCCATTAGTCTTTAATAATGCTACTATCTTATGCATTGGTTCAAATAAAGAAGCAATTTCTGGCATACGCCGTCGGACTTTATGAATAAAAGACAGGATATTCATTAAACCTTCACGGTTACCAGCCTCAACAGGTGTATCTAAACCTTTATTTACCACCTGTAAGAATTGATACAATTCGCTCAAACGATTGGAAACATAATCTTGCAGGTATTGGGTATGCATGTACAGCCATTTTGTAACCCAAGTAGAAATTGCTTGCTTGATTGGCTGTGCATTGACTTTCAAGAAGTCAATATCATAGATCGCTTTCATTTCAGAGACTTCCACTTGCACTTCGGAGAAAAATTTTATTTTCTCATTAAAGGTTTCTAAATTAATGTTTGTCTTCTCCCAATGATTTCTTTCATCATCAGTAGGAAGTGTAGCATGAGGGGTCGTTGCAGCAACGCTTGAGGGCGTGTTTCCTGCTCCTCCTTCGTTATTTCCGGTGTTAACAGGAAATGGAACTTTCTCAATCTGAACCACACCAGTTAAAAATTGAGCGAATAATTCATTTAAATTTGTCAGCCACAGATATTCGAATTTACGAAATTGACTTCTCAATTTATTGGCATTTTCCTCCATAACATTTAAATATTTCATTACTTTCCTTTTGAACAGTAATACGTTTGGAGATTCAGATAACTCGCGAAGATATGAACCTTCGCTTGAATCTAATCTCTTAAAAGCACTCGCTAAACCTAGCATTCCATTAATCCAAGACATCACTATATTTTTAATTCCAACTTCTTGAATCATGTAATTGGCGTTCGGATTTGCATTATTCGCATTACCACCAGCATTTGCAGATTCAATAAATCCAACTTCGGGTACAAAGATCACAGATCGATCAATTAAATCTAATTGGATCTCTAATAGGGCGGGAATGGCATTCTGTTCCAAATATTGGCTATCAAATTGGAGTGCCATCGTCTTTAATGAGGATGTCATGGCATCAGCGAGACCATACACGACAACATTATTAATGAAATCTACGTAAGCTTTCCAGTCAGGTAAACCTTGAGAAACCTTTAGTTTCTTATTTGTATCTTTCAAGAGACGGTGAATTTCAACACCAGCCTCTTTTACAGCCTGTAATTTGGTTTGGCGCGTTTTCTTTTGCAAGTTGATAAAGTCTTGTGTGAGGACAGTTTTATATCCTCGTTCAAATATAGGTTGCGTCTGCCAAATAGAGACGGTGGACTCAACACTTTTCAGGTTATTTTTCAACATTTGCAACATTTCATTTACCTCACGCACTTCTGACATCGCTTCACTAATGAATAAATCAATGCCATTAGATTTCCAATTCAGCGCTTTTTGTTTACTCTTTCCTTCGCCAATTCCTTGAGCCAGAGTCTTATCAACGCGATCTAATCCAGATTTGACTAAAGGTCGCTCAACAGGGAGTAAGGTGGTCTGAATATCATTATACATATTCACGATCAAGTCTAAATTGCCGGTATGACGTCGGAAAATCTCAACTTTTTGATAAATATCCATGGCGATACTAGGAACTTCTAATCCTAGCAAGAGGAAATATTTCACTTCTCTCAATAATTTCACGAGTAGTGGATCAAAATTCACTTTTAACAAAGCAGGAATTTTACTACCACTGGTATCAACAGCGGGCTGCTCTCGAGCCAAAAGGGAATTTTTAAGCTTGGCTTGCGAAGTGGCTTCAATAGATTCACCCCATACTTCAATATTAGCATTATCAAAATCAGATAATACTCCAATTAGGCTGGTATAAAGTTTAATGACATCGCGAGAATCATCACGGTCAAGTACTTTCTTGTCTAAAGTTTTTAATTTCGCTAATGGAAGCTCAATGCGGTCTCTTAACGACTTCGACCAAGTTAAGGCACCAGCAATTGGAGGAAGATTAGAAGGAATAATTGGCGCCTCTTTGCAATCATCAAAGATTTTCTGCACCTCTACCAAATCTCCGTATATTGATTCAATTAAGACAGAATTCTTCTTTTCCAATGCATCGCCTACAATAGGGCGAGTGATAAGAGTATCAAAAGAATCTAAAAGTCGGAAGCGCCCAGTAACAGTAGAAGCATCTTCAAAACCTTGAACAATAATTGATCCTAATCGGCGATCCAATTCTTTGATACGGTTTCGAAATTCATAAAATGCTTCTTCAAATTTCTTATTCTCAAGATCTAAAATTCCCTTTCCCAAATTTCGGATCGAATCAATGGCATTTGCAAAATCTGCATAAATTTGAGCGATGGAAGTAGTTAATGTCTTTCCCTTCGTTCCGCCAATCTCAATCTTTGCTAACTTGGTAAACATGACAATTGTTTGGGTAAAGTCAAGGATATCATGACATCTTTCTAAGAACGTATCCATTCGAACAAAAACTGCATTATTTTGCACTGACCACGGATTACTTGGGCATTCCACACCAGCGCGCATTTTATATTCAAAATATACAGTCTTCAGTTTACCGCAAACTCGTAAAACAGTCTTTAAAGTTTTGACAGCCGAAGCCGTCTCCCCCGCATCGATCATATCGAAGATCGTGTCACCATTAAAGAATAAAGTGGCATGGTGGATGACTGAGTTACAGATCTCTCTCATCAGAATAACTAATCGAGCAGCAGTATTATAATATGCAGAGGATTTCCACACCAACAAAATCAAGTGTATTAAAGGAGGGAAGTGATTGGTGAGGTTTTCAAAATCACCCTCATTCTCTAATCCTTCAAACCACGGAACTAATGGGCGAAGGTACTTCAGAATATTGTTAGCTTCAGCTCGCGCATTAAAAACTTCCTTACATAATTTCGCAAAAGGTGCATTGTAAGTTGATTTTGACTGATCTAACACTTTCAATATACGACGAATCTTTTTGCTTTGTAATTGATCAAAGATCGAATTTAAATGAATTGCCTTCGATCGCCAAAATTCAAATTCTTCGGTTGGTTTAGGATTATGATTGTTTTGAAATAAATATTCTGGATCTAATTTTAAAATATTCTTAATTTGTTTCGTCCAGATGATTAATGCACTTTCCAAAACATGGATATTACGAAATGGCTGTTGTTCACCGTTTCCATTTGTAGTTGTCATCTCATCAATGTCTAAAAGCTTCTCAGCTTCGGAAATCGTACCAGCATGAGGCAAAGGTAAACAAGTAAACCCTTGAACATGACCTTGAGTAATTTGAATATTTGCTGCAAAACTGTCAAATTGTTCTCGTACTTCCTTGACAATAGCATCCGACCATACGGAGCTCTTATTTTTTAATGTAACAAAAGGATTATATACTCGTTGAGTCAAGGATGCTAAATGATCCAGTGGGTTTAGGGTAACGTCACCATAAATGACTTCTTGAGCAATTTTCTTTTCAGAGAGTTGCACATTATTCAATTTCACGAAATAAAATAAATTCCCTTTTACAGTAGCAATGGGATTATCAAAGACTTCCAAGGATCCTTTCCCTTCTCGAAAGAAAATTGCTGTCGTTTTAGGATTTTCAAGGAAGTCATTGACATAGTTGAAAGTATCTTCATGTCTCCAAAAGTCTTGCAATCTTTCAATCGGAATTGAACGAAAAGCTTGAGTAATCTATGAACAGTAAATCAAATTGTGGACTTGTGGAAAAGTAGAAGGCAAACCTGATGAAACAGAAAAGTCAAACGCTTATCTTCTTCTTCCATATTTGAATGTTGATGCTTCTTCTATTCGAAGAAATTTTAATTCGGAAAAAAATTTAAATAATACTTTGCTTCAGATAATGACACGAAGAGCTCTCACTGTTGTTGAATCAAACCTTCAATAAGACTTTCACTCTATCGCATCAATCAATAAAAAGAGTTTTAAAAAAAACAAGGTGAAACCGCTCCTATGACGGATTTCCTTTGAAAAACCTTACTATTTCTAGAAATTATTGAGTAAAGATTTTATAAAAATCGAAATTTTGACATCTCGAGATTTTAATGGAGTGACTGTTTTATTTTGTTCTATAATTCTCACACAGTTAGCAGTAGTGCGACCGACATACTGTCGAATTGTATTGTTCTGTTTCTCCTAAGAAAGTTTATTGATCGTTAAAGAATTCTTGTGTAGGGAGGGAAGACTCTGACCGCTTCTGAATTCACTCAATTTTGAGTACTGATTGTGAACAGTTCTTTTCCGACTTAGTATTTAGTATAGGTAGATTAGGAACATCTTTTTCATACATCTTTATCGAAGTGAACAATGGCCGAAGAGGGAGAACATATTAAGTTGTTAACTATTGGTGATAGCGGTAAGAGAATATTTCTGATTTTCTCTACCAGAGCCTCAAGGATTTGTAGGGGTTGGTAAAAGCTGGCTACTGCTTAGATGGGCAGGCGAATCCAGTAAATTAACAAAAGGGGCAAGTTCGATGCCAACAATAGGAATAGATTTTAAGATGAAGCAGGTGATGGTGGAGGGTAAAAGACTGAAAGTTCAAGTGGTAAGCATTCTTTTATCTTTTGACGTGAAAGAAGTGGTTCATTTTTTCACTTCCTGTTCATTAGTGGGATACTGCTGGACAAGAAAGATTCCGTACAATTACCACATCGTATTACCGTAATTCGCAGGGAATATTGCTGGTCTACGACATTACCAACAGGGATACATTTACCAACATTCGTAACTGGATTCAACAAATACAGTTACACGCTGATGCAAATGTTGCCAAAATATTAATTGGAAATAAGTGCGATTTAATAAAGCAAAGAGTAAGTTACCCATCTTTAGACCCTAAGGAGTTGTTATGAATCAATGTTTCTAGGCGGTTACTCATGAGGAAGGGGAAGGACTAGCCAGAGAGTTCAAGATACCATTTTATGAAACTTCAGCCATGAATGATATTAATGTGGATGAAGCGTTTATGAAGATCACTCGAGATGTTCATACAAAGGCGCAAGTTGGGAATAATGTTGGACCCCTTAAGAGTTCAACCAGTTTAAGGCCTGGTCCAAAAGGAATTTCTTCAGCAGATTTGAATAAAAATACACCACCGAAAAAGAGTTGGTGTGTGCTGCTTTGAAATACGTCCTTTTATAGATTAGTAGGGTGCGGGCAATAAAACAATATTCTAATCCTCTTTGTGAATGATCACACCTCTTGTCAGTTTCATTTATTTTTTTTTTGTGTTTGTCTGCTTTGAAAAATTTCAAACATTTTGTCGATAAGTCTGAGCATTCCTGAAAAAAATAAATAGTTCAAATTTATTAGAAATTAAGTAATTTCTCTCGATATAATGGAGATTTCACTGACAAAAAGCAGACAATATCACGTGCGGCAAATATATTGAGGAAAAGGTGCTAACCTATGTGAAAGAGAGGAACTTGCTAGAGCGTATCACATGCCATTTTATGAGATTTCAGCTTTAAATGATGTTAATGTAACTGAAGTATTGTCTAAGATAAGCGAAGGCATCTCAAATCATACCCAAGAAGTGCATTCCTCCACAGTCAAGAAACCTGTCAAGCCGAAAGCGACTGTTACGAGTAGATGGTGTATTCTTCTATAAGTAAATTCTTTATATGTTGTATTGAGAGTGTGACTTAAGGAGTTTAGTTTTCCTCGATATTATAGAGAAAAAGATTTAGGCTATTATTTTTACAATATGAAAAGATAGGAGAATCAAAGACATCCTTTTAGTGATGGATTCCTGGTGCTCTGACAGATCCTTGACCTCTCAATGATTTCTGTAATTGCTTTGGATCAGCCCAGGATGAATGCAAGTAATCATCTTCATTGGCTTCGGATAGTTTCTTATATTCTTCTTGTTTTTTGAAGTAGTAAGCCATCATGGCCTTCTTCTCATCCTCACTGACAGCTGCCTCTCGTCCAGGTGGACCATTACCAGGCTTTTGTAACTTAGCAACCACTTTAGTTTTTTCATTGTTACCTAATCGATCGGCGACGGTTTGACCAGGAGAGCGATCAAAGATACGCGAAGCAACCCACAACTCTGCTGTATTTTCATCCAATAGCTCTTGACCGGCGGCAGTTCCTTCGATCCCCTCTGTTCCTTCAATTGTTAGTCGAACAGTATCCCACTCAGGTAAGCCCATCGGGTACGCTGAAGAAGGTTCATTAGATTAGAGAACATTAACAGCGCTTTTTACTTACCCATAGTAACAACCCCACGCACTAAGTCGAGTTTCTCAGTAAGAGCTGCAAGAGTAATGGAAATTTTCCTTGTAATATTATTCTTATCAAGGATCGCATCTACTTCCCTGACTACTCTTTCAATTGTTTCGGTAAGGTGTGGACCAACTCCGTTCCCAGTACGGTTACCAGTAGGATCAGGACAATAGAACTCATTCTTATCTATCACTTCTCCATTGTATTTCTCCTGAATCTCATCGATTCCAGCCTTTTGAGGATGCTTCATGGGTCCATGTTTAGCTAAGTCCAGAATCCCTCCACATAATTGTCTTAATCGAATTCTCAGATTCCAAATCTTCACTAATTCACGGACTAAAACATCGTTAGGAGTGGCGCATGCTGTTTCATACAAGAAACCGTCAACATCACCAATTTTAATCTGTAATACAACCATTTCTTTTTTGAAAGTGATAAGAATCTAGAATCAAATTCGAAAGTTTTTGTTGGCCGTTTTACATGAAATTATCGGTACAATTATCGGTAGTTATCGGGATCTTTCCAACCTTTACTTTTGATCAGACCAAAGGCTGAGTGAGTCAAGAAGACTTTCAATTTTAGAATGGTAGATGGAGATAGTGTCCATGCAAATAGTTTTGTAAATGAGAAAAATGGTTTTAATTTCGATCATAGTTTTGTTTGTACTGGAGGTTTGTCGACAATATGATGAGAAGAATGAAATCCCAAATCACTCCATCCAGAATCAAACAGCTGTTGCCTCCGAAGAGATGGGAAACACAACTTCTCGAATCAAAAATCTTCAAAATAAAATTGAAAGCTTGGTTTCTCATTTTTGGGAAGATTATGAGTTGACTCGAAGTATTCTCCTGAAGTGTGAAGAGGCAAAGCTATTGCAACAGTTAAATCAAAAGGCAACAAGTCTTTTCAACGACTTTTTGCTTATTATGATCAATAAGAGTACTTTTTATGAGCAATTTTGGAGTTTTGCAGAATTTGTGGGAATCAGTCTCACGTTTGAGCAAGCAACAAGACGAAGAGATAGATTAGAAGCCTACCTCAAAGAGTTAGAATCTTTTAGTTTCAATGCCGCCAAAAGAATATTAATTCTTGACAATGATATAAAAAATTTGAGATCTTTCGTAAAAGGTAAGGGGTGCTGGATTAACATTGAAACAGGTTCGAAAGCTCTCATGCCAATATCAGAAGGTCCGATAAATAGAGAGATAGGATCACACCTTGATCAATACTTAACATTTACAGTTGGGATTTTATTAATTATTCTCATATTTAAATTTGCATAGATTATGCTTTAAACCTTTCTTCTTGTATCTTTTGATAAAAACGCTCCAGACTTAATCTAATAAGTACATCATGATTATTTCAAACAATGAGTTGAACCAAATCATGGGGCAAAGATGGAAAGGAATGTTGAGCGAAAAAAAGTTACCCTTTCTTCAACTTGCCGCAGCTGATAAAATCCGATACAAAGAGGT
>VFQN01001418.1_pt1 | contig 40257 bp, 63 predicted proteins | sample 3512371 | NCBI WGS metagenome assembly VFQN01 (sample SAMN10412370, study PRJNA504923) | tailings metagenome | isolation source: Replicate 2 from Balatoc abandoned mine | place: Philippines: Itogon, Benguet | collected 2017-08-28 | reverse complement strand
GACCTTAGGTCACTTTTGACTCATATGGTCGGAAATTTCTTTCCTTACACCCTCCTGCTTCCCACTTGTCCTACCTCCCTCGAACCCCAGCAATGCCCTTTTCGCTCACCTTCTTTGACCCGGTTGTGGACCGCGAGCCGCGGCTGTCTGCCATCCCGTCAGCGCTGGTGGTGGCCTGGGCGGGGGCCCTGGGCTCCGGGGCTTGCCAGCACTCGTGGGGCTGCTGCGGGTGCTGCGGATGCCGCTGTGGGTCGCTGCCAGTTACACGCCCCGATGCGGCACCGTCGCCCGTGGGCTCCGGCGCTATTCTGTTGCTCGCGCGGCGAGGCTTGGTGGTGTGTATACCGTTGGCGACGGCGGTAGCGTCATGGGCGGAGGCGGAGAATGACGCATTGCGGGAGTTGGAGCGGGAGTGGGCCAACGAGCGCGGACCCGGGCTGAGTTCGTCGGCGTCGAACGGGTGTGCTGCTGAGCCTGCTGCTTTGGATGTGAAGGAGCCATTGGCGGAGAGCTTGCCGTGTTTGCGGGGGCTAGCACCCTGCTGAAGGGGAGGTACGATGGGGGACAGACAGAAGTGAACGGCCCGCGACAGCACGTGGGCGTAACCGCTCGCGGTCCATGCGAAGCGGCCGCTTGACCGCTTGAATTGACAGTATGACACAATGTGAGGAGCGTGTGCACACCGCGCGTCAAGCCCGCGTACCTTGTCAAGGACTGGGATATCGTCGCTGGTTGCCGGGGATGGCTGCAATTTGATCACATATCGTTGAAGGATATGGAGGATTTCGTAAGGTGTTCATCTTAGAAACGCTGGAGTGCGGGTGCTCGGCGGGCTCGTTTTTCACGTTCATAATGTCATGACGCGTGCCGTGCAATACCGTTCCTAGAACTTACATGGTCGCGAATGCGTTGCTCCTTCAGGCATCCCAGACAGGAAAACATCTCTGCTCGAAGGCCACCGGTGGTGCACCACTCCCAGCAGGAGAGCGGCCTCTAATGCAATCTCATGTGTGTGAGTGGGTCATTGTTCTAGGCTTCAGCGTTTGGACTCAAGTAGGCAGACGGCTCTGGTGGGGCAGCTGGTGGTGCGCAGGGACACTAATACCAGGACCGTCTTATCGTGCGGCGGTATTCCTTCAACAGCGAATTGTCATTGTTTGTCACGAGTAGTAGTAATATTGCTGTGTGAAATGCCGCATAGAGGAGAACTCGCCGCTCGCACAACCAGCACCCGCAACCACCTCAACCAGTCTACAACCGCTTATCGAGTTTGGACGTGGTGACAACCATCGGCCTGCAGAAACTTTGGGGGCCGTTGTCACGTTTAGGTGCACCAAGCTGCGGGAACGCTTTCGTCCCCTGACGTCAATCCTGATCGTCACGTACCTGTTGGCAACATGAACCGCCTCCTAGCGTTTTGGAACAGCCCCACAGGTGGTTTACATATGAAACTTCCACGAAGCATGCTCGCCTTGCACATAGCTAGCCATCCTCGCGAAGAGCCCGGTTCCTTCTCTCGCGCCATGCCGACGTGCCTGTAATACATCGCTACAGGTCCCAAGACGACACACTTCTGGGGGCCAGTGGCCAACTGGGGCTTCGTGCTCGCGGTGAGTCACCTGCAGCCCAAACCCTGGCCTGCAAGCCGTCCTCCCATCGGACACCAACACGCCAAACCGTTCCTGGGCCGCCCACGTGCTGCAGGGCCTAGCAGATATGCGTAAAGACCCGGAGTTCATCTCACCCAATATGACTGGAGGTGAGATGGGGGCCACCGTGGCCGCGCTACTGCTGTCGCGGGGTCGAATACCCCGTGGACCCGTGTGGGGACTACGTACTCGTACCCCGCACGGTACAATGCGTTGCCATGCCCTGTAACTTGGCTGATTCAGGTGCGATGTCGTTCAGCCAACGCGACGTACCACACCCCGCCTTTGAGCGTGACCTCCTGTGCGAGTGTGGGCATGCTGCCCCTTCTTTGGTGGTAACCAATTGTGCAGCTACAGTACAGCAACTGTACGGCAGCTGCCGCGGGGGCCAAGTCCTGCGCCGTGCATCGACAATCATCTTAGCCAATAACGATGCAGATAGAAGCAGCAGCGGCGGCAGCAGTGGCGGTGGCAGCAGCGGCGGCTGCAGCAGAGGTGGCAGCGGTAGCAGCGGCGGCTGCAGCAGCAACGGCGGGGGGCAGCGGCGGCGGCGACAGCAGCAGCAAGAATTTCGGCGGCGGTGTGCGCAGTAGACTGTCCCGACGGGACATGTGTGCAGACTTGGGCGTTGGGCCACTGCGGGACGGCTCCCGTTGGCTTGAGCTTGAGCCTCTGAGGGACCCAGGGGCCTCCGGCTGCGGCACGTAGCCACCATGCCGATCCTCCAAGCAGATGCCGGCCGGCCCCGGCCAGCAACAGACCGCACCGGGCTGTGTAGAGATGCTTTTGCGGGATTCGTGATGCGTTACCCAAATGCAGATAAGACTCACTGGAGCGTACCGGCCTGTGTCGTCCGGGGATCCGCCACATCCGATGCGGCTCCCCAGCACCCGCGCGACAGCCATTCCTGTCTCGGGGCCGCGTGCCATGGGATCCTGCTCCCTCAGCCCACCAAAAGCCTGTCAGACCCGCTTACTCGCACTCCAGCCGCGCCAGCGCACATGGCCCACGCTCATTTCGCAGTTCCCCCGTCCCCGGGTTGGGCCTCATCATCGACCTCGTCGATCTGCAGACTCGTCTGTCGTCCTACCGCCTATCCCCCCCTCCCCTCCCCGCCTCCCCTGCCCCTGCCCCCTCCCCCCGTGCAGTCATGTGCGTCTACTCGCTGCTGTTCATGCGCTTCGCGTGGGAGGTCAAGCCGCGCAACTACCTGCTGCTGGCCTGCCACGCATCCAACGAGACGGTGCAGCTGTACCAGCTCAGCAGGTGGGCACGTGTGTGGGGATGGAGGGGCAAGAGGGCTGCCTGGACGGTGTAGTCGGATGCGGTGAAGGGGAGTATCAAGCGTACGGCAAAGCAGAGCTTTAAGGTCTAGACTGCGAAGGCCTGGGGCGGTTATTAGGGAGGGCTGCCTTGATGGTCGGGTAGGAGTGCGCGTGCTCGACTTTTGGAAGGAGGGATAGTGGGTACGCATGCTGCAAGGAGCATGGCCGTAAGGTACGGCCGCACCGGTTCAACAGCTGGGAAGGATGCGTGCGCGGTACGGTATTGCATGGCGGTGTTTGGACGCGTGGGTCCCAGAGAAGGGCACGAAATCAGCACGGGCATGTTGTGCTGCTGTGTGTTGCGATGTGCACTGCATCCAGCTCCGCAGCTGCATCGGGCTGCTGGCACACGTTGGTGTGCGGCAGCAGTCAGGTGCGGCTGCAGGCGCGTGGGGTGGCAGGGGGTTGCCTGCGGTTCCTGCCGCCAGTTGCTCCTGTGTGCTAACATCCCCACATGCGTTCACGTGTTTGGGTCTCTTGGCTCTCCCGCAGGTGGCTCAACTGGAGCATCTCATCATAGTTCCTGCCGGCAACTGCTCCTGTGTGCTAAGGAGCCTACTCTCCATCTGCATGCGCATGTGTGCTGACGCGTGTTTGGGTCCCCCGCAGGTGGTACAACTGGAACACCAACAGCAAGCGGGAGGTGGAGGTGGCGCGTGTGGATGGGCCCGCCGCCAAGGCGTGAGGCGATGCAGCAGGAGCAGCAGATGTTGCAGGAGTGGACGCCCCCCGCCAAAGGGGGGACGCTGGGCGGGGACCGGTAGATTGTCAACGACGCCGGTCGGACCGGGGGCAGGGGAACTTGCGGAGGTGATGCAGCAGCGGGAGGTGTTGCAGGAGTGGACGCCCCCGCGGAGGCGCGAAGCGGAGTACTGGACCGGGGCGTTGATACCTGGGAGCTGCGAGCAGCGGCAGCAGGAGGGGTCGCAGGAGGGACTTGTTGGATTCTGCAGGGGTACGGGTGTGCGGCTCTCCTGACGCAGATTGCTGCGTGTTGCCCGCCACGAGGGGCCCCCGTGGGGCCGGGCTGTACGATGGCTTGTTAAGGGGCCTGAGGGGTTCTGGGGCGCGCTCTGGGTTGGGCTGGGAAGCATGAGCGCGCGAGCTGACGTACGTACCAACACCGCTTGGTGCAGTCCCATACATGGCGGGTTAGTATGGTGTGAGGTGGGGTACTGTGGGTGTCGGCTTGAAGCGCAACACCGCCTGCGCGCTGTTGTGGTGTTGCTGCGTGCTGGCCGAGGGCAGGGTGGACGCAGGGACGGGTGGTGGTGCTGGTGGCACCGTGGCATTGTACATAACCCACGCGCACTGGCAACAGCGACATACCATGACAGGCACCAGGAGCATACCACGGCTTACACGATACGGTATGCACGATGGATGGTCTCGGCCGGGTGAACAGGCGACCGGGTGTATTGACACGGCTGCGTTTTGTCGGTGCGCCTGCGACGGCCTGCGCCAGGTTGCGGGTTGCAGGTTGCGGTCGTGGTGTGAATGTGCAGGTGGTGGTAACGTTGACCGTGTGTGGCATGCAGTGTGCATGTCACAATGTCAGTGGCAGCGAGGAGGCGTTGATGCAGGCGTGCCGCAGCATGTGAACCTGCGCACGCTGCCGGTATGTACCGGTATGCCGTGTGCACGGCTGTGGCTTGAGTTTGGTCGGACTGGGTAGCCCTTAGGTAGGTGACGGCGCTAGGAACGGGCTTGACGCTGTGTAGCGTATGGGGAACGGGCTTGACGCTGTGTGGTGACATGGCAAACAAAGACTACGGGAGGCTCTAATGCAAATCCCGGGCGTTGTAACGCTGCAAGGAGTAACGGTACGAAGCAGTCATGTGGATTCCCAGGCACTGCATCTCGGTGATAGTGCAGCTGGTACGTGTTGGCCACAGGCGCCACCCCGTACCCCGATGCCTTGAGCGTCAGGGCAGTAGCCTTCGCAGAGCCCCTTGTGTCGTCGGACTCTTGCACGGCATGATTACCATGGGGCGCACCGCATGCATCAAATCATCGTAGAAGCATTGGTATGCGATGTGGTGTTGCCGAAAGGTATGCAAGGAGGCCGAATGGCGCTCACACGATCGGGCCGTACCCGCTCTAAGGTCCAGAGCTGCGCGACAGTCCCACAGTCTAAAACAATTATCACGTTATTGCGCGAAAGGCGAAACCGTGCAATATTAAGAACGACCACCCTACAAAGGCAAATCACCTCCACTGCAACCGGCGAGCATCCCTCCGTCCTGTAAAATGGCTGGGCCACTGTACCCATCCACCATTCGTTACAAGGATAGGCTGAGCGTTGCAAATGAAGACGCGTATACCTACAATCGGTCAGTTGCGGGTCTGGACGGCAGCAACTCCCGACGGAAGCGCACGGGAACTTAAGCGGCATATGCCAACAATCTGCTCTACCGAAGCGCAGGCTGTACACATCCACACAAAACCAAGATGTCTGGACGCGACTGACTGGCGACGCGACCGTGCGGCAGTCCATGTCGCAAAGAATACCTCCGTTCATGGAGGGCCAGGCGCAGATTCGGTATTCCTTTAAAAATTCAGGCTTCGATAGCAACACCAGCCCAGCTCAGTATACACACAGGTAGGGGAGCAGGACTGAGGGGCTGTCCAGCAGGCGGTCGAGGGCGGGGGGCCGGGGGCCGGGGGGTTGCTGAGCAAAGTGATGAGCTGTGCTGGGTTAAGTGGTCGGTGCCATGTTCAGAGACAGCACTTTTGCAGCGCGCGGGCAAGCTTGATAGCATGATTAACGAGGCAAAGTCTGCTTCCTTGCACGCAGTACATTCCGGCAAGGACACTACCAGTACGGGACACCCATCGAGGAGCAACACAAGGTGTGGAAGGGTGGCGGTTGGCGGTTCCCGCCATTGTGAGGATGTTAGACTGTAGCCAAGGCGCGCTCTGTTACTGTGGGGGAAGAGAGCTTGTGGACTTGTAACCGGTTGCCTACATTCGCCTGGTTGGTAGTGGTTGGTCTCCTTCGGGTAGCCTGCTGTGATGCCAGCCTGCAAAATCAGACTCCCATCACACCCCGTTTACCGACACACCCACGTTTCAGATCTCTCCCCCTCCCCCTCACCACCACCACCACCACCGCCCAGATCACGGCCACCCGGTTCAAGCAGAAATACCCGCTGGAGTTCATGACCCAGATCAGGCCAGACACGGAGACCACCAACCAGGTGGGCCGCCACCACCACCAGGGCTGAGCGTGCTCGCCACCCGAACCATAGCACACCGCCTGAGACGTAGCTCCCACAGTACCGGTGTGACAAGAAACACCTACCGGGTCTCACATCCTCCCGCGTTCCCAGCTTCCCTTCGGCACCTTGGCATTCCAACCAGTTCAACAAGGCACGGTCAGCTCTTACCACACATGCACGACAAGGACGCACACCTCAGCCCGCCTCCCCTGTCGCGCATGCACCCCTCCTGACACGGCACCGCACCCTCTCTTCCACACCCCACCCCAGGCCATGCGCATGTACGGCGCGTACGAGACTGACAAGTCGCACACCGACCGGCTGGGCATCTTCGTGCCTGCGGGCTGCCCCGGCGGGCGGCCGGCCTACCACCCCGACGTGCGCAGCGGGGCGTTCGGCCTGGCGCCCACGCTGCCGCGCCTGGGCAGCGGGACCACGCTGAGGGACGGCAGGAACCTCAAGTGATGGAGTGGGGCAGGGGCAGGGGCACAGAGCAGGGGCATGAGGGCAGGCAGGGGGCTGCGGGCGTGGATCCATCCGCTGTTGCTCGTGGCACCTCGAAACGGCAAGCAGCACTTATGCTGTGGAGGCTGGCGGACGGGAAGGGGAAAGGGCGGCGGGCGCGGGAGATGCCGGTGCGAAGTGGGGCCACCAGCCATGCGGTGCTCTCGGCTTGGAGCGGCAGGGGCCTGCGTTGGGCTTTGAGGGGCAGCAGGTGTGTTGGGTGCGGGTGGTAGGTTGGAGGGGATTCATGGGGCGGGGCCGGAGCAGGGGCGGCTCGGTGCTTGCAGTACGTACGTGCAGGCTGAACACAATCCGCAGGATATGACAAGGGCGCAAGTGTTGGATGCACTTCGCGTGTGGTTTGTTGTTGCTGTCCCGTCTTCATATAACGGCGCAGCGAGCACGGAGCCGTGGCAAGGTGCATACCGGTGGAGGGCAGGCACTGTCGGCATTGGGGTGCAGGGTAGGCAGATAGGTCTTGAGACACCATTCATTGTAAGATGCACGTGTTGCTTAGGTAGCAGGGATGCAGGCGAAGCCGGAGAGTTGTTCGGCTGGGTCGGTGTGCCATATGATGACGTCTGGACAGGGGAGTGCTGCTGGGGTTCATGGGTAGCTGTGGGGAGGTCCAGTCAGGGAGCCGTAGCAGCTGGTTGCAGCATATAACAACGTTCGTTCGTTGAAACGTTTTGCGTCTTTGAGTCTGTTGCATAGGAGTATGACAAGCACTGATGTGAGGCGCAGTAAGGCTGGTTGGGTGAATATCGGGCTGGTGCACGTACCGTACGCCGAAAGGGCGTGAAGCTCTGCAGCCGCTTCCACGTGGGCCGGGTTGACGTGGTGGCACCGTGCGTATCGCTGACAAACGACACTGACGTCATATTCATTGAGTCCTGACGCTGTTTTTTTGGCAACTGTGGCGCTGCCAGGTGGAGCGGACGCAGGCTGTCTCAGGTCGAGCGAACGTATTCTCCACGCGCACAGGCGCACCTGTACGCCTGTTGTACGTACTTATTGCCATATGGGCGCATAGACGCAATCGAAGGTAACTCGAAGGCTGTAAGTTGCGTGTGTTATCTGGAAACACGGTGACACGTGTTGCTGCACCAACGTGGATGCTACAACGCCTGCAACAAGCTGGATCAACGGAAGTCGTGTGTATTAGCTGTGTTGACCCCTCCAGTGCGGTATACCGCACACCGCAAAACGCTGCACCAGGTTGCGCGAAGCTGCGCATGCTGCGGTGTGCCATGCTGGTCCCACAGATCCCCAGTCCTTCATTCAGCCCTTGGCTGGCAATGCCTTGTGCACTTGTCGAGACGAGCCTGTGGCCGTGTCTAACCTTACGTGACCCAAATGCAAAATGCAAGCCGTGCACGGGAAGGTGACGACGAGCACGCGCACGGTAATTGTTACATGTTGTGAGTACCAGGGCCACCACAGGTATCAGTGGGGTACGCAGGTACCGTTGCCGTAATCAGGCAGCCAGTCAGGCATCTGGGGTCGTACGACGCGTGCAGCATGCATAAGCGGAGCTCGTAAATAAAGTGCACTACCCACGGCAGCAGCCACTAGGCACGCCAACACTTCGGACGGCACGCCAAGCCCTGCAACAAGGCGTGCAATGACCTTCACCCACATTAGCGCAAGGACCGCCCTCTTGCACGCCGATTGCTCACTTACCCCCTTACAGTTTACATGTTCACAGTATCCAGCTGTGCGCCAAGCGGCAGAGGCCTCAGTGTTACTGGTGACGCCAGCAAACCGCTGGGCTCGAAAGTGCACCACGTGCCTTCGCGATGGACGGAACTTGTTGGTCGTGGCGTGCCCCTCGTGCGCCTCCTGCAGGGGACACAGTGCGACGGCGAAGTAAACCGGCAACCACTCATCCTGGGCAGCGCAGGAGCTATTGGCCGCCGGTTGTGCCTGTAACAGGGCGGCGCGTCGAGAAGTCGCAGCGGTGCGCGTACGGCAATGGCGGCGGTACGGGGGGTGACCTACGGGTAACTATATACCAAGGGAGCTCCCTATGCTAGACACTCCTGTGTACACCAGCTCCTCATAGACGTTTCTGCCATTGCAGGCTGCAGGCATCATCGTCTACGACTTCTGCTAGGCCTCCGTACAGTCTGTGACCTCTGCCGGGTTGTGAAGTGGTGCCCATGCACCTGTTCCGTTACCGTAAGCCTTTGCGGTGCAGGATTGCTTGATGCTTGCCCTCTGCGCCGCCAACTTTGCGTCCGTCGCCAGGCCATGGGATGCAGCTGTACCGTACAGAGTACACGGCTGATGGCGTGCCGTGCAGCCACAGCAATGTCGTACACAGCCTGCTGCAAGCTGCTGGCACACTTCAACTGACGAGCCTGCCTCCTTTCCTTAGGGCGCACGGCTCATTTGATGGTGATACGGCTATTTGGCTGCATGGTGATCGACAGTACGCGCTCGTTGTGATGGGCGTGGTAGGTCAACCGCTGCGCCCCACTGCGTTTCGCAAGACCTGCTTGCTGTGGAAATGGTGTGGTACGTGAGCTGCTGCCTAACCTGCCTGCAGTGTAAAGTCGCTTGACATGTATGCTGCCGCGAGCCAACGCGATCTCAGCCCTAGCTAGGGCGAGGCGAGCCGGTGAGGCACAGCAGGTATTCGTTACCATGTCCACTTCTGCTTGCGCTTGCAAGGCCCCGAAGCGGCTGATCGAGTGCCTTCATTTGCGTCCCGCTGTGACAAGTTGGTGCATGAGACTTTGACCAACTTGCGTTCTCAGCACGAAGTGGCAGCCATGAGGCGGGTGTGGGTTCCTTGTTGCCTACCGTGACACAACCGTTCGGGAGTCCTTTGGACAAGGTGAGCTCCCTTGCGTTATCCCAAGACACGCACATGCGCCACGCTACTACGCCACCTTCACATAGCAAAGTTCCCAACCTTTGCTCGTCAAAATCCGTAACTGCCACAACGGTACTAGACCCACAGCCTTCGTCCTTCGCCGGCGCAAGCCTCTACTTTTTGGGCGTCGACCAACAGCCCACTTGTCTGGTGGTCTGTCCTCATCACCGACACCTTTACTTAGCAGCAGAAGGCTTAGCAGCCACAATTTCCTTAGCAACTCAAACAACCCTTTCGTGTAGCCTGTGTGAGGCGTAGTAAGGACAGCCGTGGTACTGTGCCTGTTGCCCGTAGAACCCTCGTCCTGTCCGGGCCGTCGATCCGATCCTCTGGGTACCAAGCCTTCCAATTCGTGTGCAACCAAACACACACATGTCAGACCGTTCAGTTGCTGTTGGTTGTCAAGGTCTGCCTGTTGGTACGTTTCATCGCACCCAAGCGAGTCCCCATCCCATAGCCCAGCCTTGACCACGTACCCTGCCAGCCGTCCCGCCCACCAATCTCGTGCAAGTGCCAACCCTGCCCCCGACCCACGCTCCCCCAGAGTCGTTTGCAGCACCCAAACCCGCTTTCTACATGGTCTGCCCCCCGTATTGCTGTGGGTAGTACTGCGCGTACTGTGCGTATGCCTGCATAGTTTGCGCGGGCTGTTGCGGCTGTTGCGCTTGGCCCTGCTGCCCCTGCTCCCCCGTTCCCGGCTGCGCACTTTGCGCCCCCGCCTGTGCCTGTGCCCCCTGTGCCGTACCCTGCTGCGTTTGAGCCGCCTGTGCCGCGGCGTACATTTGGGCGTACTGGTACGCGTAAGCGTAGGGGTACGTTTGTGCTGCCTGTTGCCCCGTGGCTTGCTGTTGCGTCGCCGCCATTTGACGGCTCGCGGCAAGGGCCTGTGCCTGCTCAGCAGTCAAACCATACGCAGACTGCATACCCATGACGCCCGGATACGCCGCCGCCGTCGCCGCCGCCGCTCCAGGGTAAGCCGCCGTCGCCGCACCCGGGTACGCTGCCGCCGACGGGGCCACCGTCGCCGCTTGGCCGTACACGCTGCCGTACATGTCCTGTGCCGTCGCCGTTGCCGGCGTCGCCGCAGGTGCCGCCGCCGTCTGCGACGCTGGTTGGCTAGCCGCCGCCGCCGCCGCAGTCGTCGCCGCTGCTGCCGGCTGTTGCGCCTGCTGCTGCTGTGCCGCCGCCGCAGGCTGCGTCGCCTGCTGCTGCCCCTGCTGCTGCTGCTGCTGCGCCACCTGCGCCTGGGCTTGCTGCTGTTGCTGTTGCTGCTGCTGCTGCTGCTGCATGTACTGCGCGTACTGCTGCATGGCTCCGTACACGTTGCCGTACTGTGCCACAGCAGCCGCCTGCTGGGCACCCTGCTGGCCCGCGGCTTGTTGGCCTTGCTGCCCCCCGGCCGCCCCAGCAGTCTGCGTGGTGCCCTGCGCCTGCGCCTGCGCCTGGCCGCCGCTGCCGCCCTGCGCCGCCGTACTCGCTCCCGTACCAGCCGCTGTGTTGGCGGTGGCAGAGCTAGCGGGTGCAGCACCTGCCGCGGCGGCTGGTCGTGACGCCGCCTGCTGCCCCGCCGCACCAGAGCCGGCCGCCGCCGCCGCCGCCGCTGCCACCGCGGCGTTGTACGACGCCATGGCAGCGCTTTGGCTCGTGTAGCTGCTCGCAGAGGGCTGCTGCTGCTGTTGCGGCTGGTAGCTTTGCTGCTGCTGCTGCCCCTGCTGTTGGGTTGCAGGCTGCTGGGCTGCGGATTGCTGCTGCTGCGGTTGCTGGTACTGCGCGTACGCCTGCTGCTGCTGCGCCTGCGCCTGGGCCTGCTGTCCGTACGCCACCTTGCAGCAGCGGCCAGGCAGGGCGGGGCAGGGCCGGGCGTCAGAAGCGCGTGGGGTACTGCATGGTAGCAGCAGCAGGGTACTGCACGGGAGGCAGAGAGTGGGCAGACGGAAGCCGGGTGTCACTGGCGAGTGGGCCGCCCGGCACTGCCGTCAACCACCGGGCTATGCCTATCTTGCAATCTGCTCTCGCGGTCAGACACAAACACCCTACGCCCCGCTTGGCCACCACGTTGGCAGCACCCTTACTCCCTCACTCCCTTACCCACATCCCGCCTGCATGACAGCCACGTCACCATGCGCATTACAGGACCCACCGAGGCCCCACGCCCCTTCTCACCTGCTGCGGCTGCTGCCCCATCATCGCCATGCCCATCTGCGGCGCCACCATGTGCTGCTGAGGCTGCGGCATCTGCTGCTGCTGCTGCTGCGCCAGCATGCCCATGCCGATCTGCGGCTGCACCGCGGCCATGGGCTGTGTCGCCATGGCCACGTGCTGCTGCGTCGTCGCCATGGGCTGGGCTGCCACCTGGCCCGGCTGCGTGGCCGCCCCCGGCACGTTGTACAGGAGCACCTGGAGGGGAGGTCCCGAGGGGGAAACAGTTGCGGACACGGACCCTGTGTGCAAACCAAGATTGGGCAGCCGGGTGCGGACATACGGCAGGGGTAGCAAGCTCCCATACGGTGTGGGCCTAATTGTATCAACCTCGGTGCGGCCGTCCACTCCTCGTATCCCACGGACCCCATACTGCAGCGCTCTTAATCCCAAAACACCTCTACACCCTACACCCATGCCCGTACCCACCTGTGCAGGCTTGTATGTCCCGTCCGGCTGCAGCATGAGCACCACCGGTCCCACCTGCCCCGCGCCCATGGCCGCCGGGGCAGCCGCCGCCGCCGCCGCCACGGCCGGCTGCTGCTGCTGCAGCATCGCCTGCCCCTGGTGCTGCACCGCCACGTGCTGCGGCTGCTGCTGCATCAACCCGTACTGCGGCTGTACGACAGCCTGCTGCGGAGGCTGTTGCTGCAGCATGGGCTGCTGCTGCATCTGCTGTGGCCCACCCATGTAGCCCGGCTGCTGCTGCCCCGGATGGCCGCCCATCTCCGGCCCCGGCCCGCCGTACCCTCCCCGCTCCGGCCCCCCCATGGGTCCTGCACGGGGATCCGGTCCCGGCCCACCGCCGTACCCAGGCCCCGGCGGGCCGCGGTACCCTTCCCCGTACCCGTTGTCCCGCCCGTACCGGTCCGGCCCGGGACTCCCCCGCATGCCCGGCGGCCCGTGCATTCCGTACCCGTCGCCGTACCCGCCGTCCATCCGCGGCGGCCGCCCGTCCATGCGCCCCATGGGCCCGTCCCGCCGACCCATGGGTCCGTCCATCCTGCCGTACGGACCCCCATACGGCATGCCGTCCGGCGGGCCGTACGGCTCCTCGTAGAAGGGCTCAGGTCCGGGGCCCCCGGGTCCGCGCCCCCCGCGCGGGCCGCCCATGCCGCGACCCATGGGTCCGTGGTGCCCCCGGCCGGGCCCGTGGGGGCCGGGGGGGCCATGCGGGCCGCCCATGGGCACGGGCGGACCCATGGGTCCGCCGGGGCCAGGAGGGAAGGCCACCATTTTGACCTTGTTGGGGTCGAAGCGGTCGATGATGCCCTTGACCTGCGCCGCAGGTTGGAATGGTGGTTGTGTTAAGTTTTCGTTGTTGTTGCAGGTGCCGTCGTTGCTAGGTTACGCCCACTTTAAAGTGCCATACACAGTTCATCGTGAGCCCTGCACTGAGCGTGATTTGTCTCACCTCCATGTATGCCGACTTGACCTGCTCAATCGTCCCGGAGATCATGACCAGCTGCATGTGCTCCCCGGGGATTAGGTCTGCGCACAGCACACCACACGGCACAGCAGTACGGTAACTCTGCGTGTGCTGGGGGGCAACCGACACAGCCAGCTTTCTCTTTCAGCCAAGTATCCCAGCAACGCAGCATGGGCAGCAGCGATATCCGCCACCGACCTTCCACCTGGCACCCACCTGCTCTGCCTTGCCACCCCCCTGTCTCCTAATCCTGCCTGCCTGTAACCATCAAAGGCTCATATCGCATGCATCCCGCACCGCATCCGCTATCCCCCTCACGACCCAGCAATGGCTCAGCCAGGTAACGCCAGGTGACCAAGCGACGCGTGCGACGGCACCACTTCCAGCGTTTCCTTTCCTTTACTGACCTGCCTCACCTAACCTGTTTTAAGGACTGGCAGTATGCAGCAGCGCGTCATGCATCCACGCTTCACCTTATGCCCCCCGGCCCCGGCCCCACCCCCGGCCCTGCACCCACCCTCCACTCGCACGTTGGCTCCGCTCTTCTGGCGTATGAGCTTGATGGTGGCGCCCGCCTTGCCCAGAACGCTGCCAACCATCTCCGGGAAGATCTCTATGCTTGCCTCCACGCTCGGCTTGACCTCGATCTTGTGCTCTGGGTCGAACTCGGTCAGGATCCCGCGAATGGACGCGACGGCAGCCGAAATCTACGCGCAAATGGCGACAACAAATGCGGGCCCGAGCGCCTTCAGCTTTCCCTAGCACTCATGTAACAAAGCCCGCCAGTGCTGTAAGCACTACGTGGGTTTCCAGGATCAGGACGTGTTCTCTACCCCGCTCGATTGACCCACGGATACAGCGTTAACCCACCTGCTGCTCCGTCCCCGTCAGCTCCACGGTCTGCGTCTGGTCGGGACCGCGCACTTCAGACACGTGCACCCGGCACCGAGACTCGCGGCGGACCTGCGGGGTGATTGTTGCATTGGTGTGGGGCCAGAAGCAGGGGCACAGTAGGCTGGGTCAGTGAGGTATCGGTGGGGGTGTTGATTCATGTGGTAGCTGCATGCCAGCTCAACGTGCGGCCACGCGTTCGGCAACCAGTACGCAAAGCAGTTCCAGATCGTGTGGGTTCAAATCGTTGTGTGTTTGTCTCCCCATCTCAGTCACCGTGCCTGCCCATCGCATATGCTGGGGCGGCCAGCGTGCCAGATGCGTGGAGGTTCGCTGTCGCAAGGAATGTAGGACCAAGCACCGGCCAACCGGAAAGGGCCGGGGGAACGAGGCCTTGCTTTTACCCCACGCCCGAAACGCCGTACCGGCACACGCGTCGGCAACGCACCTTGGATACGTTGCTGCCCCCCGTGCCGATGAGCACCCCCGCTAGGCGCTTCCCCAGCAGCACCTCCTGCAGCATCAGCGGCTCGGCCGGCAGCGGCGTGAGCGTGAGGGGGCCGCCCCCGGGGCCGGGCGGGGGGATGATGGCGGCCATGGGGGCGCCGCGCGCGGGGGGCCCTGCGGGGGCGGGGCAGGGAGAGAGGGGTGTGTGCAAGGGTGACGTGGTGTGGAGGGGACACAGGGGGTTACGGCGGATGTGCGCTGGGAGGTAATGATGCGGGCATATGGGGCCCATGGTGTGCATGGTGTGCAAGGTGTGCAGGCTGTGCTGGTGTTCCAAGGCGTGTGCGAACGAGCTCGGGTGGCTTGTTCCAAGGGTTCGACGGGACAAACTCAACGTTTACAGTGGTAAGGCCGGTGTCCTAGCAGAAGTGCTCCCTTCATGTATTTATGCGCGACGCAAAGCCAGCAGGCAAAACGCAGCATGCAACACACTTCCGAAAGACCTGCTTATACGGCCGTCATTCTGGGGAATCCAAGCAAGCGCTTTGAGCCTAGCTCCATTAAAAATAAAGCTTACCTCCCATCATGTCTGGATGCCCGCGACGAGGCGGCGGTCCTCCCATGCCTCCTGGTGGAAATCGCCCTGGTGGCCTGCGATGCAAGTTCATTACAAGTAGATGTATGCTAGAAATCATGCGAATGGTTAGCGGCCATCTAGTGTGCACTCGACGACTCGACCTCGCTCACCCTCTAGGCCCCTGCCCAAAGTCTCCATCAGCTTTTCTCTTCATCAAATCAGTTTGAGTGACTGAAGCTGTGGGGCTTCACTATTGGATCGTCCTAGAGGGGCATACAGACACGATCGGCGTGCAGCGCCCCAAGGCTCTTCCTCTCTTTGCCACAACCCAATCAAGCAAAAACTTAGTTGGAAGTCAGCAGTATAGCATGCAACTTGCACGGGCCAGGTAACGCAGGTAACGCAGCCGGGAACAAAGGTGTTTTTTTGTTACAGGCTGGCGTAAACGCAAGCGACTAAGGACCTACTGTAAGTGCAATGATGGTGATGTGACAGTGCGTGACAATTGGTAGTGTTGCGGTTGACCGGTTGCCCATGTACACAGCAGCAGACCCGACCTCTGCGCCGCATGCATGCCCTGCAACTCGCCGGCCACGTCGCCGTCTCCTTTTGCAAAATGGCGCGGTTAGTGGTGCCTTCCATCTGGTTGACAGTCAGGTACCGTACACTAGACTGGGTGACTGGCGTTCGGCATGGTGCTGCATGGTGCGCCCAAGGTCAATCATACCATAAAATCGGTACCGTACTGCCAGTACTACTGCTGCGTTCTGTCTTGCCATGCACGCCGTGCTTGCCTCTGTCTTGCCGTGCGTGCAGTGCATGCCACAACCATTGCGGTTCATGCCGTGCCGTGCATGCCGTACAAATCATGCGTGCCTTACCTGCCGTGCATGTCGGACACACATCTGACAGCACCAGCATTGCATGCCGGGTAATTGCTCACGGCCGCACGCTTTAATTTCCCATGTGGAGTTGTGGGCGGCATCGCCTGCCAAGTCACAGACTTACACGTCGTACGGCAGTGCATCCGCATCCATGTGAACTACTGGTTGCCCCGCCCACGCGTCTTGGAACTGCGCCGACCCCGACCAACGCCAGGAAGGCCTTCTGACCAACGCTCGCCCCTGGCTTGCCTCTCTTGTCCACAATGCCGGCCCTATTGGCTCGGCACACAACAGCAACAATCGCGTCAGTTGGTCGGTTATGATAACGGCAAGATGCATTCCTTGGAGTTCGTCAAGGGGGAGGGAATGGCCCGCCCAAGCAAAGCGAATGGCGCAATGCGGCCATCCGGGGCATGTAAGCACCAAGTATGCAATGCTCCACCCCTCATGCCAACTCATGCAAGGTGCAACACCTCAACTGTGCCGACAGACCTTCCTCGCGCTGAAGGCATTTCCAAGATGAGATGTAAATATTGCTACATACTAGTACAAGCAAGGGCCAAAAGCCGGCACCCGGCCTTCAACGGTGCGAGTCGCTGTGAGCCTGTATGCTTGCTGATCACGAGCACAGCGCGGCAAAAGAGCACCAGAGCCGCCAGAGCAGACCAACGAATTCCCCAAGCCCCTGTGGACCCATGCAAAGAGCGGCGGTCCCAGGAATGCAGCTGCCACCAACGGACAGCTCCACAAACGGCGACGACTATCTTGCATGGCTCTCTCCAACTGCACAGCCCACACAACCTCGGGGGCCACTACCCGCACCCATCATGATTGCGCACTAGCCCCGGTGCCGAAGAAGCTACTGTGCGCCAAGTGAGCAAGCAAGCTAGAACCGCCACCTTCCGTCGCCACGGTCCTGCACGCACCGTGACCATGACCCTGGCCCTATCCAGCCAGCAAGGGAACGTTAGGGGACGCTCCTCACATATCCGAATGCATACAAGCGCCCCGCGCAGTGCCCGGGCAGTGCACTACGAAACCCTCAATCGCCCGCTCAATCCAGCGCTAGATCCACTCCCCTACACTCCGCATCACAAATGAAAGCCCACCCACCCTCCACGTACACGAGCATATAAAGCTGCCTCTCCGCTCCCTGCCCACCTGCCGCCTCTCCGCTTCCGTGCTCTCCTTTGCACCCGTCACTCTACCACCTCCTCGTCCGCCAGCCCCACCACAAGTCATGGCAAGATGCAGCCAGCCTCAGCCCCGCCAACCGCTCAACGCCCTAGACACGCACGAACAAAACCGCTTAAGCCTACTCCCGTAGCGCCCGTCCAGCGCAGCCCAAGACGAACTTACCCCCAATACTTAGACCTTGACCTGTCCGCGCCTGTGGGTTCCGTCCAGATGCGTCAAGCCACCCAAAGCCGGGCTTCAGCCTTCACCAGCATTGTGCCCATCCATACGTGTAATTAAACACTCACCGGCACCCAGGGGATGAAGCAGAGCAGAACCCGGTGAGCTTACCCGGCGCCAACATCTCCCCTGCTGGTGCCCTTCCAACAGCGCCCCGGCGCTCCCCCCAGTGGGGTCTCCCTTAGCCTGCAGCAACGCCAGCAGCAGCGGCCACGCCAAGCCCAACCAGGACCCCGCCCCCACCCGCTGCTCACAAGCCGATGCGCTTGGCGGTGGCCGCCATCTCCCCTGCGAACGCTCCCCAGCGGGTTTTCTGTAAGCTTGCAGCAGCACTAGGTGCAACCCGCCACGCGGCCTCAGAACCCGATGCGCTTGCCGGGCGCCGTCATCTCCCCCGCCGGCGCCTCCATGGTCTTGACGTACAGCTGGCTGTTGCGCGCGGGGTTGATGCGCACGCGGCGGGACAGCGGCAGCAGCTCCGAGGCGTAGGCGGCGCCCTGTGGGGGTGGATGGGGACGAGGGGCGAGGGACGCTTTACAAACGCTGTATGGCGGTACGCGGAGGGGTAATGGGGACAGCGGCAGCAGCTCGGAGGCGTAGGCGGCGCCCTACAGGGTAGGGAAAGTCGGGGAGCGCAGTAAGGACTCACGTAGTAATGATGACAGCGACATTGATGCAGCGCAGAACGAGCAGGGGATTCTCGGGTGGAACCCTGCCGCGCCACGCACCTGCCACCTGAAGTCCCGCTGCTCGAACCAGTCCGCCGTGCGCGTGGTGAGCAGCACCAGGCGCTGGATGCCGCGGGCCCGGGCGTCCTGCTCCACGTAGTCCAGCAGCGAGTCGCCGCGGCCGCTGCCCCTGGAGGTAGGAGGCAGGGAATGACGGAGAAGCCTAAAGTGAGCCCAACGTTGTCCGCATCTTGATGGCATGTGGCACGCGGCTGCACGCGCGCAGTCCAGCAGCGAGTCACCGCCGCTGCCCGATGTAGCCATACGGGTGTGCAGGAAATGTGTATAGAGGCATACAAGTGGTCAGGTAAAGCACTCGGAGTATCAAGTTACGTGGGCATCCTGCTCAACGTTATGCAGCAGCGAGTTCATCAACGGGCCCACCTGTAGATGGGGTCGACGCAGAAGGCGCCCACCTCGGCCACCGTTACGCCATCGGGCGTGGCGCCCAGGTCCAGCAGCAGGGCAGCGCCTAGCACGCGGTTGTCGCGCTCGATGATCTGGTGCAGAAAAATCATAAAATGTTACTGGATAACCAGCCCACTGCGGTGATACGTACACGGGATGCACCCTTTACGAACGCCCGCTCCCACACACGTACTACAGGAGGTCCTCCTTTCCGCGCTGCACCAGAGCACCCGCACCCACACCCAAATACACATCCCCTTAACACACACCGGCCCTCACCGTGAAGCTGGGCAGCAGGTCCGCCAGCTCCTCCCTGCTGCGCTGCACCACATTTACCGACGCCCACACTCTAATACACATCCCCTTAACACACACCGGCCCTCACCGTGAAGCTGGGCAGCAGGTCCGCCAGCTCCTCCCTGCTGCGCTGCACCACATTTACCGACGCCCACACTCTAATACACATCCCCTTAACACACACCGGCCCTCACCGTGAAGCTGGGCAGCAGGTCCGCCAGCTCCTCCCTGCTGCGCTGCACCAGGATGCCCGCCTTCTCCAGGGGCGCCAGCAGCAGGGCCAGGCCGTCCAGGTCGGACGGCAGCGCCTTGCGGATGCCTGCACAGTAAGAGTACGACAGGTACGTCGTGCCGTTACGTTCCCTGCATGGCCCCAGCCCACAAACAGCCCCCTGTCCAAACGCCCATCCACCAAACCGTTCACCGGGACTTGGGGCCCTGAACATTACTGGAGTGAAGCGCATGCTAGACCCTTTGCCCACCCACCCACGCACCCACATAGAAGTCTGCGCTAAGTAAGGTCCCATGCCGTTCCGCTCGTACAGCACACCCTCACGCGGGCCATGGAATACTCGTATCGCTACACACCATCAAGCTTCCACCCAGCGGCCACCCATCCGGCCACCCGTTAGGCCACCCACCCTCGTAGAAGTCTGCGCTGATCATGGTGCCCACGCCGTCCCGCGAGTACAGCTCCAGCAGCAGGCCGCCGTCGATGCGCGCGTCAAGCAGGTGGGCGCGCTTCACGCCTGGGGGAGGGGAGGGACCAAAGTTTAAATGTGGATGCATTGCCTAGTCAGGCGGTGGGCACGATTCATATGGATGGGAAGTTTGCTATGGGCAAACGTTTTCTAGTCTGACAAAGGACGGATCTGTACTTTCACCCCCGTCCCAGCCTGAGGGGTTGGTCACAAGTTGGTCGTACAACTATGTAGTACAACAGCAATGCGTGTCGGTGAGCAGGTAGGCGCGCGTCGCCCTGAGGAAGGAGGGTGTGCGTAGAGAGGACCTCCGTGCGGCACGGCAGCTCCTCCTCACCACCACCGCCTCCTAATCCCGCCCTGACCCCATGGTCCCCACCCGCCCGTCCCCACCCTTGCAGCAGGCCACCACACATGTGGACACTGCCGGGGGGAAGCCCTGCGCGCCCCAAACTTCTAGGTCCACCCTTTCACTCTCCCACCCAACACTCGCACCCCCCCTTGCGGCCCCGCCTGTCCCCACCCTTGCAGCACGCCACCACGCATGTGGACACGGCGGTGGGGAAGCCCTGCGCGCTCCACACGTCCAGGTCCACAACCAGCTGGTCCCGCTGGCTGCTCTGGAACTGGCGCAGCTGGGAGGGGGGCAGGGGGAAATGCGGTGAGGTGAGTAAATCACGAGGCCACGGGGCCAGGGGAGTAAGGGAAGGAGGGGCGGCGCAAGGTGTTGTCTTGCGGTTTGAGAGCAGTGGTTCCTGGACGCACTTCAAATGCCCAATCCGGTCCAGAGCAGGAGTAGCCATGCCTTGCCACGGTGACAAGTGTATTATGGCCAGGTCACGTGCACAGACGAGTTCAAGTACACAAAGGACCAACTATCTCAGGCCCGCCCCCATACCTGTGAGGGCGAAATGGAGGTGGCCATGCCGTACGCCGAGGCGGGCTCCGGCGGCCGGGTGTCCATGGAGGCGCGCAGGGCATCCATCTGCTGCGCGCTGATGGCGTTCTGTGGATTGGAGCATGTGTATTAAGCGCGGGGGTAGGGCGTGTGGGCAAGAGCGTGGACGGGGTGGCGGTGTCCATTGAGGCGCGCAGGACGTCCAACTGCTGCGTGTCGACGGCGTTCTGCGTGTGCGGGTGTGTGGTTGTGTGTATCCCGTCAACACTAGCGTCACATTGCAGCAACTACCCCGCCGCGTAGCTTCAACCCACAACCATGCCAGCACCCAGCAGGGTGGCAGCCTTGGGGCCGCTGTCGCAGGCGGTTCTGCCACCAGATGGCGACATGTGGATCATGGTCAGATGCTGACCAGGAGCCAATAGTGGTCCTCGAGTGCCAGGACCGCCTGCAACAGTGGCCCCAACCATTCCACGCTGCTGGGTGCTGGCATGCTTGTGGATTTAAGCTACGGGAAGCTACGGGGCAGGGGAGCTCGGCAGCGGAGCCTCGTTCTGTGCCTTGCCGCGTTGCGGTTTACCGGTACATCCGCCCCACCCCGCCCCCCCGCTCTGCGTTGACATTTTAAGGTAATTTGCCTTGCTTGCTCGACCCGACCTGCAGCTTCTCCATGAGCATGTTCTGCGCCTGATTGAGCGGCAGCCACTGCGGCAGGTTGAGCGCCGCCACGTCGTCCAGGTGCAGGAAGAACAGCTTGTCGGCGCACAGCTGGGGGCAGGGCGGCAGGAGAGGTGTGTATTGGCGTTAATACACATGCCACGTCTGCAAGTGTGGGCGCCACCACTTCGTCCAGGTGCAAGAAGAACAGCTCGTCGGCGCACAGCTGGGCGCGGAGGACAGCACGGGAGGGGCATGTGACGAGGGGTTACTGTTCCATCTCGCACGTGCGTGCGCCTGCCGCCACCCCGTTCGGAGTGCAGAACACACAGTGTGAGAAGCACCGCTGTGGTGGGGTGCGGCGGGGTATGAATGCAGAGGTGTGCCAGGGGTTACGGCACGGGCCAGAGTTTATGGCACCTGGCTGCTGCCAATGCGAGCTGGCGCGTAGGCCGAGGGGGACAGGGCACGTTGGGTGCGTGGGATGCAGAGCAGGGCCCGCATGGCTGATACCGGTAGCAAGGGAGGGTCCCCTGTCGCTACGTGGCCGGCCCCACCTCCGCGGCCGCGTGCAGCCCCACGTCGTACGTGTTGCAGTTGAGGACCTCCCCTGACGCGGTGAAGCCTGCACGGAAGCGGGCGGGTAGGCGGGTACGTGGGCGGGCGGGTAGCGAGGAATGAGGGGTATGAGGACAGCCGCGTGGCGGGCAGCAGGGGGGTGCCTAGCAGAGGGTGTGTGTACGATGGGGATGTGCTGGGGGGGCTGAAGCAGGACGCGCAGCAGGCAGGGCGGCGTGGGGGCAGCGGCAGGGACAGGGGCAGGGGCCACAGCAGGGGCAGAGGCAGCAGCAGGAGCGACAACAGGGGATGCAGGGGGTGCAAGGGCCAGAGTCGGGCAGCCAACGGCAAGGGCATACCCTTACCGGGTGCGGGTAAGCATGCCGCTGTCGCTCCTTGGCCACGGTGGGCCCAAGGTGCACCCAAAGGCCCACAGCTGCTCCGCCCAGCCCCGGCCTCCACCAGCATGCCATACCCTTAGCCCAACCTCATCCACACCACCCCGCCCACCTATGTTGGACAGCAGCACGATGTTCCCAGAGTCCAGCTGCCGCCGGATGTCGTCCTTGAGCACGAACCGCACCTGGAGGGTTAACACACATGCACACATGGAGCATACACTACATGTCCGCGCATGCACCCGGGTGGAGTACCGTAGTCCGGGTTCCGCGTCCTGCACATTACCCAACTTCCCTGTCAGCCCCAAGTCCGCTCCCACACCCTTTCATACGCCTGTCGCATGGTATATGTAGTAGTACTTGCATCTTCCCTGCAACCTCCCCATCGAGCCCGACGTCAATGCCCTTCAGCACGTCCCGTTGTACGTTTCAAGACTAAGTAGCAAATCTGCGTGTCGTATCAGTACAGCTCGCCGCGCACCCACCTCCCCCGTCAGCCCGAAGTCCACGCCCTCCAGCACGCCCCTCCGCTTGGCCGTGACGTAGTTGCCGCTCACCACCCGCAGCGCAGGCTCGAAGTGGATCTCGCTGTCGCCCTTGGTGTGGCGCCGGAACATGGGGATGGCGGGGCCCTGGTAAGGCAAAGCAATGACGATGTTAGTGCAACTGTAATTTGGGGGGAGTGGGCAAGCCATCGCACCAGATTGGAGCTGGTAGGCTGGCAAGAGCGTGCAATCCAGTATGGGGTTCGCCCTTGGTGGGCGCCGGGGCGTCAAGAGGTGCGTTCTCGGTGCCGGCCTGCCCCGCTGCACCGGTACCCCCTGCCTCACCCCTTCAGGCACCAGGGCCACGGCCAGGGCCCATGGCACCCATCCACCTCGGGTCCTCCCTAACGCTGCTCCGAGCCCTTAGGAACTGCTGGCACGTGGCGCGCGTCACCCGCGCCGGCCCACGGGACGCCACTCCCGGCGCCTACAACCCATGGACCCCCGTCGCTCCCTCCCTCCACTTCTACGATCACACACCCTTTGATTGCATCTTGCAGTCACCCCAGCCATTCCCTTACCCTTCCCCCCTCCGCCCCTTCACCATCTTGCCAGTCCATACCTCATCATTCCATCCCCCAAACCTCGCCCCTCGCAGTCACCTCCTTTCTCCTTCCCCCTTCGCTCGTAGAACCCCCTATGGAGGAAGTACGTGTTCGCTCGTGGTGCAGATGGCCCCCCGCCAATCAAGAGGCTGCGTCCAGCCCTTCCACCCTATGCACCCCCTCCGCCCGCTCCCCCCGCACCTCTCCGGGTCAGGCACCCGGTACCTGCCGCTCGCAACTACCCTCCTCCGCTCGCACCGCCCCCGCAACCCCGCCTCCGCTCCCCCGTCCAGTCCCCATCCTCTCCCCTCCCCCCTCCACAGCCCTCGCCCTCCGCAGGGTGATCGTTTCCGGTGCAGTTACTTTGCCGCTCTGCGGTTCCCATCCCCCCCCCCCCTCCACAGCCCGCACCTTGGACAGGAACTGCTCGCAGGTGGTGCGGATCTGCCCCGCCGCCTCGATGGCAATGCGCATTGCCTTCTGATCCGTGAGGCGGTAGCCGCCCACGTACTTGGGCGTCATGCCGCGCTCCGTCAGCATGGAGTCGATCTGCTGCTGCGCGCCCACCACCACGATCACCTGCACGCCCAGGCCTGGGGGGAGGGGTTGTGCGGTGGGGGGCGGGAAGGTGGAGGGGCGAGAGAGGGGCAGGAGAGGAGAAGGGGTGGTCGCGGGGAGCGGGGGGAGAGAATTGGTGTCCCCGTGTGTGGGTTTGCTGCTTCGGCCCGTGGATTGGAGGTGCAAGCACGGGGACGCTGCGTCATAGAGGCCAGAGTACACAGCAGGCAACAGCGGCCATGGGTGTTGCCAGTTACTGCTTGCTCTGTGGTGGAGCGTAGGAGCGCGGGGGGCGGCTGTGCAGCACACCACCCCCTCGTAGTGCATTGAAGCCGCTAGGTGGGCAGCCCTCAGGCAGGGCCAACTCAGGTGCGCGGGGCCCTTTAGCTGGCTAAGCTGTTTGCAATTAGCCACATTAGCCAGTGCTATCCCAATGGCAACTGCTTCCCACCACTTTGCCCTTGTGGGTCGGACGGGGAGCAAAGCCCTACCCAACAGCCCTACCCACCATGCAGCAGGGCTATGTCCGACATAATCTGTTGTAGCAGCAACCGGTTTGCCGAGACCTGCGTGTACGCATGATGGTAATGAGTGGCCGCCGGGGGCCCCTCGCTGGGCACCTGCCTTAGCACTGTTGCTAAGGACTTACTGCGCCGGGGATGACGATCACAAAAGTCTTGCCCCTGTGGCCCTCAACGTAAGGCGAAGCTTGCCGGAAGAACTGGACAAACTTCGCAAAATCCTGCTTTGCGAGGCCGCTCGAGGTCCCGATGAGAGACCCGTTCGGGCCCCCGTTCGCGGTTCCATCGCCAGGGTTTGACGGCACTTTGCCGTCAACCTCGTAGATGGAGGGAGCATCGCGAGGGATAGTTCCATTTGTTGTAATTCTACGCTGACTAAATGCTTGCTCTCCGCTCCATGGGCGGTGCCGCCGGAAACGAGCGGTGCCAGGCAGAGCCTGGCCCGCGACTGGCGTCGGCTTGGTGCGGGTTGTAAGGGTGCCAGGTACCATCAAGAAACAAAAAGTCTTGATTCAACGGTCAGCGAGGAGGGTGGGCGTGTCTGTTCTTTCCTTGTGGAATGGAGGAGACAGAAGCTGGTTTCAAACCTAGAAAATGCTACCTTCGCAAGCGGTGCAAAGTATGTTTCAAGACAGCCACACTCTGACGCGACTTCTACAATTGCCAGCGAAGAGGCCCTTAGGCCACGTACTGCAAGTGCACCGTAATGTACTGCCTGGTTCCGTCTCTGGCCTCCTGCAGGGCGCGAGCACTTACCCGACACCCGTGCTGTGGGGCTCCAGCGCGCGTACGAGTGAAGATCAGGGAGGTATACCGTGCATTCCAACTGAAATGAAGTCAGCAGCGTGGCAGTCTGCCGATACATTCAGGGCAAGGTCCTGGCTGGTCCGGCTGGATATCCGAAACGTCCGCGTAGTCCCGTCGAGCCCGAGCAGCGCCCCCGGAGAGCAGCTGTGCGGGTACCGGTAATGAGGCTTAGCGGCGTGTCATCCAGTGTCATCATGTATCGCAGGCAGCTGGACAGACCCAAGTCAAGTCGGAGGGCAGGGTGGTCATGTTATATTGGCAGCTCTGGTAACGTTGCGCGGTAGCTGGTAGCTGGCAGGGCCTGATAGGGTCTCGTCCCGCCATCAGGCCATGTCTTCCATTTCCTGAACTTCAGCCCGAGGAGAGCCTAGGCGGATACCCTGCGCTCAGGGGCTGTCCTGCATAGGGGACCCCCGGCCCTGCACTGCCCTGCCTGCGCTTGAGCCGGACTCGCGCACCAGGTACCACTGCAACACGACGGCCAGCCTCGCTGCCGGTCTTATTTGCATCCTGTGTACGAGCGTGGCGGTCAAGGGGTCTCCGCACGGGGTCTTTGGGAAGTGTGCGAGGGCAGCACGCGCACGTGGCACTGGGCAACGGCTAACGGCAGGTTGTGCGCCGACAGCCGCACGCCTATGGCAGCTTCCTGGATCATGGAGCATACTCCCGCAACAATTTCAAAAGTCCCAACACCGTACACAATACGCTGCCGCTATCGCGCTGCGCGAAGTGTGCGTATTGCGTTTGGGTCTCTGCTTCCGGACGACCCAAAATTCTTTAAACATCATTGGTGACAACAATACTCTCAACTATATACATTAGTGGGTATACAAAGTCGGCAACGTGACCCTTTCACCCGCCGACTGCGACCTACGTAGGCCTGGCCGTGGGCTGCGCCGTAAAGGAGGAGTATGGCCAAAGAGAAGAAGAAGGATGCGCAGTTGATAAAGAAGAGGAAGGTACTCGATAGCCACAAGAAGCGAAAGGCCGAGGTGCGGCGCGGTGCCAGGAGAGGGTTCAAGGGCTTCCAAGGGCGTCCTCCTTCCCCCTCCCCAGTCCCTTTGTGGGCACGAAGCGTGGTCCAGACGCTGAGCATACATGCGAAATGCAACCATCTTAAGCAGATATATAGAATTTACGCATCTTCCAGCGCATAGAGGTTTGGCCTAGTTTGAAAGGCAGACCACAGGGCAGCAAGGCCCAGGCCCCTGCCATACATTACAGTAATACGCTGACCCGCAGAAACCCCGGCTTACCGCCTCTGTGCGCCCACCCTGCAAACCCAGGCCACAAAGAACGAGGCACGCAAACGCAGCAAGAAGGCGCACCGCAGCAGTAGCAGTGACAGCAGCGATAGCAAGACGTCGTCAGCATCCACCTCCACAAGCAGCAGCAGCAGCAGCAGCAGTGACACATCCACCAGCAGCAGCGACAGCGACAGCCGCCAGCGGTCAATCACCAAGCCCCAGTCCGTCAAGGACAAGAAGAAGTCCAAAGCGGCTGCAAACGCAACGGCGGCTGCTTTGACTACTGGTCAACCCGGGCTCAAGGCAGCAGCAGCTGCCGCAGGAGGAGCTCCCGGGACCGTAGGGTCAGGCAAAGAAGGAGCAGCAGGGACGGGGGCGACGGGGGCAACAGGGACCGCACATGCGCAGCAGCAAGAAGAGCAGCTGCCCGGGCCGCAGCCTCTGCCCCGGCAGGCGCAGGGCCCGCAGCCGCCCACGGCCAAGGAGCTGAAAGACGCAAAGCGGGCCAAGGCAGACGCCCTGCTGGCCAAGCTGACCGCCAAGCTGGAGGCAGCAACCGACTCCAAAAAGCGGTTGGCCCTGCAGGGCAAGATCCTTAAGCTCCTGCCCAAGTGCACGCCGCCGGAGAAGGCCGGCGGGCAAGGCGGGATCGGGAACGGGAAAGGCAGCGGCGGCGGCGGTGGCGGCGGCGGGGTGGCAGCGGGTGGGAGTGGAGCGGGCGGTGGGGGCGGGGGCGGTGTGGCGGCGGTGCAGTTTCCGTTTCGGCAGCGCAAGACGCCCTCTGCTGCGGTGGGGCTGCAGGCGGCGCCGGGGGGCCCGGAGGAGGAGGCACGGCGGCGGCAGCGGCAGCAGCGCTTTGGCGGCGGGGCGGCGGCCGAAGAGGATGAGGAGGTGGGTGGAGTCGGTGCACTCCTCCTCGTAGCATGGAGCATCGTAGCATGGCTGCTCCTTGTCCCCCAAGCTGTGTGCTCCCCCCGACGTGTTGTTGCTCTACGTCAGGCTGGTCAAACCGGCTACTGCTAACGTGCGACGGTGTCAAGTCGCTGGGGCATTCCCTTGGCATGTGTTTCGCGTCACGCGATGCCGTACATTTGTACCTCCCTTGCCCCTTGCGCAGGCCGATGTCGTACTGGCGGCGGCGGGCGGGTACGGCACCAGCGAGGCGCTGGAGAAGGAGTACCTGCGCCTGACCAGCCTGCCACGTGCCGCCGACGTGCGGCCGCCGGGCGTGCTGGCGGCGGCGCTGGCGCTGGTCAAGGCCAAGTGGCTGCAGCAGCCGGACTACGCGGCGGCCAGCGAGCAGCTCAAATCCATACGACAGGTGGGTTAAGGGAGTGACCGCCGGTGTGGTTGCATGGGATGTGGGATGAGTTCAGTACAGTCCGGTTGGGTGTACGACGGGGAGTGTACGGGCGCGGTGTAATGCAGCAGGTGGCCTGAACCCCGATGAATGCAGCCGCCCTGCAGGAAGTCTTGGTCACGTCGAATACGAAGGGTTAAACAGCCAGCACGCCGCCAGTAGCCACCCCAACACAGCCTTACGCTGCCCGGCTGCCGCATCACTATCGCTAGGCGCGCTACCGCCTTCTCCTTGCCTCGCGCCGCTGCTGCCATTGCCGGCATGCTGCCATGCTGCTATAGCGCGCCCTTTGCACTACCCCAGCACTGCTTGCCCTGCTGGCGCCACGCTGCACCGGTGCCGGCATGGCCGGCGTGCTGTGGCCGTGCTGTGCTGTCGTAACGCACCCTCGCGCTGCTCACATGGGCAGGACCTGACGGTACAGCACGTGCGGGATCGGTTGACGGTTGACGTGTACGAAACGCACGGGCGGCTGGCGCTGGAGTCGGGCGATACGTGGGAGTTCAGGTGGGCGCGTTATACTCTTATGCAGTGTACGGCAAGGGTACGGCCGGCTGAGTCAGGCCGGTTGCTGCACGATGGAGTGTAGAGTGGTAGGGGGATTTGCCTTGCAAGGGGGGTGGGGTTGGGTATGGGCAACTCGCGCACCGTAACGTGTATCACTGCTATTTGCCCCACCATGATTGGTACAGCCAAGCCAGCCACGTCGCGCGCCATGTGCCGTGCGTACTCCCTTGCCCACATCTATGCTGTGCTCATGTGCTTCCATACCTACGCCTACACCCGTGCCCATACCTATGCTGTGCTCATGAAATGCCCCAGGCGGTGCCACGCGGTGCTGCGGCAGCTGTACCGGGATGGGGTGAGTGACAGGGGGTTCGTCGTGACATAAGGGTGACCCCATTGGGGTCTGTAACTGTAACTGTAACATAAGGGGCTTGTAAGGCGACAGGGGCAATCATGGTGGCCGGGCATGCACGGCAGTACCCTGGCCACACGGTTCGCATGGGTAGTCCACTAGAAGCCCTTTTGCAGCCATGTGAAGGCTGCAGTGCATCATTTTCCTCATTTTTACTGCATTGGGCTGTGCTTTCTATGCGCCAAAGCCTGGTACATTTGTTGAGCTGGTGCCACGCGGCCTACCTCCCATTCATTGTGCGCACGTGCCTGACCACCCTGTCAGTCTTCGTTGTCCCATCCATACGCGTTTCCGCCGTCCTGTTCATTGCCGCACGTGCAGATTGACGGCAACCCAGCGGAGTTCGAAGCGTACGGACTGCTGTACACCCAGGTGAGTACGGCACAGGCCGTACATGGTACACGTCGAGTGCGCCGGGCGCCCAGGGCCTGCCGTACCTCGTGCTGTAACCCGCCAGCTGCCTCGCGCACGACTGTGTCGTGCTGTACGGATGTTTGCGAATCCTCATGGTCACACGCACAACCCATCCTCGTCAGCGTGTGCCAAATTGAGTGCTCCTTGGCGGTTGCCGTACGTTTTTGCTGCCGTACGCTGCCGTACAGGCCACCGTGGCGGCGCGGAACAACCTGGCGCTGGAGCTGTCCCGCGTGCCCCCCGAGCACCTGGCACACCCGTTCGTGTTGCACGCGCTGGACGTGTGTGACGCCGTCAGGTGCGTGATGCGCAGCGTCGCATGGCCCAGTCACGTCCGTCGCCCTTGACCCACGTGCGTGGCTGCACATAACTGGACGTGTGTGGCGCCGTCATGCGCGTGAGAAGCACGATGTACGGTACTTGCGTTGCCGCCGGTGCGCAAGCTGAAATGCAGTATGCGCAGGTATGCTGCTGAAGAAAGGTCAAGCCCACAGCCGCCTGCTGTACACTCTTCCTGCTGGCTTGTACCGCTGCCGTACAGGTCCGGCAACTACGCCCGCTTCGTGGCGCTGTACGACGGGGCGCCCCGCATGTCGCCGTACCTCATGGACCGCATGCTGGAGGAGGTGGGGCTGGGGCCTTAACACACGTGTGTGCCAATCTGACGGGTGGCTGGTAGTGCCTCAGTAGTCCCAGTGTGCACTTAGACCGCGTGGTTGAGGAGGTGGGGGTTGCAAGACACGCGTGGTGATGCCCAGCATGTGTCTGAGCCAGCGAACGCGCCGCTGCTGTCCATGGAGGCTGCCTTCAAGCCTCGTCTGCCGCACCCCATGCCCACCCCATATGTCCCTCAGCACAACACGCACACTTTGCACCCCATTCCAGATGCGGCGACTGGCCCTGCTGTCCACTGTGGCCGCCTTCAAGCCGCTGCCCGTGCCGCTGGGTTACCTCGCGGAGCAGGCGGGGCTGGAGGGGGAGGAGCAGGTGCGTGTGTGTGTATTAGGTGTTGGGTGACGCACGTGTGTTAGGCGGGATGAGCTGCCTGCTGATGGGTGCCGCTGGGTTAACTCGCGGAGCAGGCGGGGCTGGAGGGGGAGGGGCAGGTGGGGCATCGAGTGTATGCGTTAGGGTATGGGTGCTGAGTCTGTGTCGTGTGGGGTGAGGCGCGCAGGCGCCCGGCAGTTGGGTGCCTCTGGGCCTCTGGGCGTGTGTGTTAGGTCTTGCTGGTGCACGTGTGTTAGGCGGGGTGAGTTGCCCGGCAGTTGGGTGCCTCTGGGCCATCAGACGACGCAGGCGGAGTTGGAGGGACCTGAACAAGTGGGGCACAGGTGCTAAAGCCTCGCACCAACCCGCAAATAGCACCTGCCGCCGGCCAGCTTTTCGAGTACGGGTACCGTCCTTTGCCTCCCACCCTCTGCATCACCATCCCCCTTATCCTCAACTTCGCTTTCCTTACTTCTCCTCCAACAGGCCGCCGTCCTGGCCGAGCAGTACGGCGCCGCGGTGGACCGCAGAACGTGGCAATTGGACACGCGCGCGTCGGCAGCCTCCGTGCCGCGGGCGGCGGCTGCGGCGGCGAGCGCGGCAGCTGCAGCGGCGGCGGCGGCGGACGGGGCGGCGGCGTCCCCTCGATGAGGACCAAACCCAACGAGCTGCGACACAGCCGGGGCTGCGGCTGTCCAGACCGCCAGCTGCGAACTAGGTGCAGTTGGCGATGCGACCTACAAGATGTTTGCCCGGTGGTCGTCTGGGGTAGCTCTTGAGTGCGATCTGTGTGACGTTTGTGTCAGGAGTTACTTACAACGGTTTGGCACTGACTGTGGCGCAATGGCGGTACGGCGGTGGTGCAGGGGCATAGCACACCCTGGGCACGGATTATACACAGAGCAGGGGGGCACCATCTGGCAAGGCTGACAACGGAAAAGCACACAAGCCCGTGTGGCGCACTACTGCTCGTGTTCTGCTGCATGCGGTCAAGACTGACCAAGATGTGGTCAAAGGGGTCCCTGCCCTGGCGAGCCCTGATCACGGCCTTTGACTGTGCCAGCAGTCTTGGGAAACGAGGAGGCAGACGCACAGTATTGGTGTGCAGTGACCAGCAGTAGCGCTTAGGGGTGCTTCATCTCAGAGCTTAGCCCTAACCTGATCATCTTGGCTTGAGCGCGTATACGTTGGGCTCACCCACATCGTGCGGGTCCTCCCCTGGTTGGGCTCGCCCCTCTGCACGTTGTACGGTAACTGCTTGAGGATGCCTGCCTGAGCTGTGACTCCTGCAGACTGATATACACATTGGTGGTAGATTATCAACGGGGAATCGGGTTTGGTTTCTGCAGGAAGGGCGTTAGCGTTTTACGGTTATGACTTGACAAAGTGAGACCCATGGGTCATCGGATCAGCACCAGCTGGATTCCAGCAGCACTACGCCAGCCACAATGTAATATGCCACAAAAAGGTTGTTCCCAAACGCATTACACGTGCGCTTGCGAAAAAAATATTGGTCGCCTTTGGACATCGTTGGCGCAACGATGGCGACCAACCGTCGAACTCCTTGACCGCAGGTCCGTATGCCCCCATTCTCGGTCCTTAGTTGTATGCTGTTGCATATAATAAACTGGAGTGCACCCACAGCCACAGTTCCATGGAAACAGGCCTTGGCGACGAGTGCGGCGAAGGAGCGCGCGGGAGCGATGGCCGGCCAAGCCCGGCACCGCAGCCTCCTGCAGGACCACTCTACGCGTTCCCAGCCGGAGGCTACGTGATCTGCACCTACTATGACAGCAGAATACGCGTACCGCGGGCGAAAGTAGAGCAATACCTCCTCGACAGCGTATACCAGCGGGGCGGCTGTCCCGAAGCCGGACTTGACGTTTATCTGTGGGAACCGATGGCCCTCGGGCATGGCGACGCTTCGGTTGCGGCAGTTTCACCCGCCCTGTGCAGCAGCGGAGCGGCGGGTGCGGCGGCCGGCGGCTCGGGCAGCACAGAGGGGCAGCGGTGGGGCCGGCTGACGAGGCTGCCAGGCGCGTATTTGCAATATTACGATTTCAGTTACTTCCTGCAGGGCCTCAGCGGTCTACTGCGGTACACAGGCAGGGGCCAGAAAGACAGGCAGCACGTGGCCGTGTGGCCGCTCGGCGTGACCCCGGGTCGCGCGTTGGTGCTGGCGGTGATTCCCCCCGGTGGCCCTCATGGCGCACAGCCCGCTGCAGCCGCCGCCGGGTCAGCAGCAGGTGCAGGCCCTGCTGGCGGCCTTCCGGCCGACGCAACGTCCCCGGGTAACGCTATCGCACACGGCGTCGCTGACAGCCTAGGCGCTGCACTGCAGCCTTCTCCGCCGCCGCCGCCACAACCGGTTCAGCCGTCACCGCAGCCTTCGCGCAATGCAGAAGGCGAACCCGCGGGCCACAAGCGGCGGCGGTCGGCTGCAGCGGTAGCGGCCGTCGGTGCCTATGCCACCGCGCACACGGACAGCGTGGCCGGGCCAGGCGCTGCCGCGTGGCAGCAGCCGCCGCTGCTGCTGCCACCGCCACCGCCGCCGCCACCGCAGCGGCAGCGGCAGCAGCACCAGAAGCAGCAGCAACAGCCGGCCAAGGCTGCTACCGCAGGCCGCAAGCGGCGGCGCTCGGCAGCGGTGACCGCCGCCGCCGCCGCCACAACCTACACGGCCAAGGTCTACGACAAGGATTCCTTCACCATAACTGGCAAAGCGGTCGAGGCCCTGCTGCCAGATGTGTATGACAGACTACGGGAGCTAGGGGCGGCCGGGACGGGCAGGGAGGAGGCTACGGCGGACGTGGAGTTGTGGGCGGCGGACACGGCAGGCCGGCCGCTGCTGCTGACTGACGGTGCGGCGACGGCTACAGCCACGCTGGTGCACCGCAAAAAGAAGGGATGGGTGGTGGAGGGGGCGGCGGCGGTGCTGAGGGCGTTGGGCAGTTCGAGGTGCAGGGGCGAGGTGGAGGTGCTGGAGGTGCGGGCTGGTGGCCCGAACGGGGAGGAGGGCGTGCTGCAGCTTGCGAGGGTAAAGATGGACTCGCGCGATGAGCAGCAGGAGGAGGGCGAGGGTGCGCAGCAAGGGCCGTCGCAGCAACAGCAGGGGCCAGCCATCCAGCAAGCTGAGCAGCAGCAGGAGCAGCAGGAGGAGCAGGAGGAGGAGCAGCAGGAACGGCCCAAACGGCGGCAGCGAACAGGACAGCACGTTTCCATGGAGGTGGCGTGGCAACAGGAAATCGGACAGCAGCAGGAGGGCGGGGACATGGGCGGGCCGAGCGCAGCAGTGGCGGCCGCGGAGGTGCACAGCGGCATGTGGGGCAGCCCGGGAGGGGATGAGCAGGAGCAGGAGGAGGGGATGGGCACGGAAGCGGTTGTGGTCGGACCGGGTGTACCAGGAGCAGCAGCAGCAGCAGCGGCAGCAGCAGCGCCCGTAGCCCTTGCTGCTGCCAAGGGGGGCTGCTGTGATGAGGAGGGAGGCAGGGGCGGGCCGGCAGGATACTATGGGGTGGCGAGCGGGAGCGGTGGGGAACAGCAGGAGGCGGCAAGGAGGCAGCGCGGCGGAGGCATGCAGGCCGGTGCAGCTGGCAGCAGCCGCGGCGTGGGCCTGGCCGCGTCCTTATTACCAGCAACCGCTGCTGTTCACGAGGACCGGGTCAACGCTGCAGCTGCACCCGCACCCACACCCGCAGCTGCGCCGCTGCTGCCTGCTGACGCCGAACCCACTGGTGATGGCGCCGCTGTGTACGGCGGCGGCACTGGCGGTGCCCTCACCGCCCCGCCCGCCGCCATGCCTGCCGCCCCGCCTCCCGCGGAACCCGCGGCCCTGCCAGGCCCCCAGCCCGCAGCCGCACCCGAGCCCGCCGCTGCCCCCACCGTCCAGCCACCCGCCGCTCCTGCTACTGAGCCCACCGCCCGGCCGGAGGGCCTTCCGGCAGGTCAGGGTGCCGCCTCACCCGCCGCCCCTCCCACTGCCACGCCCGCCGCACAGCAGCCTGCCGCCGCAACCGCTGACGCGGCCGCCGCAGCACCCTCCTCCCAGCCTGCCGCCGTCGCCGTACAACCTGCGGAGTCCGCTGCCGCACCCGCAGCCCAGCACACCTCGGCACTCAACGCCCAGCACGCAGCCGCACCGAGTGCATCACCCAGCTTCCCGCCTGCAGGCACTCCTGCTGCTGACACCGCCGCCCAGCCCAGCGCCGCCCCCGCCCCCGCCCCCCAGCCTACCACTCCAAGCGCATCCGCCACTGCGCCCGGCCCTCAGCCCGCGCCCCAGCCCACTGCCGCACCCGCTACCGCGGCTGCCCCTCAGCCCACCGCCCAACCACTTGCCACCGCGTCCACCTTACCCGTCACCCAGCCCGGACCCGCTTCCCAGTCCGTCGCCGCACGTACCGCAGGCCAGCCCACAGCTGCACCCGCTGCTGCAGCCGCATCCGTACCCGCCACCCAGCCCGCAGTCGCAGGTGCTGCACACGGCGCCCCTCGTCACTCCATTTCCGCACACGCCGGCCAGCCCGCAGCCCTACCCGCACTGGCCATCCCGTCCATTGCTGAAACCGCGGGCCAGCACGCAGCTGCGTCCACCTCTCAGCCCGCAGTGGTCTCCCCCCAGCCCGCCGCGCAGCCCGCCGCCCAGCCCGTCGCTGCACCCACCACCGCGCCTGCACCCACACACACAGCTGCGTCCCGCGCCCTGCCCACCGTTCCAACTGCAGCCATTCACGCCGCCGCCGCGCCCACCCCCCCAGCCCACCGAGCCACCAGCCACCCAGCCCGCAGGTGCGTCCACCTCCCAGCCCACCGCTGCCGCCGCGCCCATCGCCCAGCAGCCGGCAGCCCAGCCCATAGCCGCAACCGCACCTGATCCTGCTGCTGCGTCCGCCACCCCACCGGCACCTACGCCCGCAACCAACTCTGCCACCACACCTGCTACGGCATGTGCTGCACCGCCGCCCACAGCGCCACCAGCCGGATACCCGCCCTCAGCCCCTGCTGAGGCCATACCGGTACCTCCAGCGGTGCCAATTGCAGCTGCTGCCAGCCCGAGTCCGCACGCTGCGGCTCCTGCCAACACCGGCAATGCGCCGAGCGGCCTCGTTGGCGGCCCGCCACCCGCAACCGCAACACCGGCTGCAGTGCAGGCCTCGGCTACTGCTGCTGCTACTGCTGCTACTCCTGGCGCGCTGCTGTGCTGTCCGCCGAACATGCCGTACGTCATGAGCCCCCTGGAGCGCCAGGCCATGATGCAGCAGCAGCAGCTGCTCAACCTGCTGCTGCAGCAGAAGCAGGAGCAGATAGCGCTGATACTGCAGCAGCAACAGCAGCAGCAACAGGCGGGGCTGAGCGGGGGTGTGGCAGGCGCGGTAGGCGGGTCCGGGGCGGCAGGAGGTGCGGCACACAGCGGGGCCCAGCAGGGGTAAGGAATGGATATGAGGCGACTGCCATACTTGTGGTTTTAAGCCACGGCGCCACACTGCCACAGCAAGGGATTAGGTGCGCCTGAAGATGCAGCGTCGCACATCCGGACCCTCTTCTGTAGCAGTCGGGGTGCGTAGGTTCCAAGGAGCACGGGCCTGCCTAGTGTGGAAGCCAAAGAGAGCGTGGGTGCTAGCGTGCTACACTTATGTATGCCACGGTTCTGGTGGTGGTGGCGGTATGCCTGTAGAGGGACAGGGACCTGCTGGTGGGTTATGGCGCGTGGGTGACGTGGGTCCTGGTGGTGGGTTACGAGGGTAAAGGACCTGCTGGTGGGTTACGGTGGGTTACGGACTGGCGGTACGCTCATGTGGGAGCGTGCAGAAGCAGTGGGCAGCAGGGGGCTCGGAGGAGGGTGCCTTAGCACAGCGCGGCTGCAACAGGAACATGTATGTGGTGGGTGGTTGTGGCGGCTGGGAGGAGGGAGCGGGGGGACTGTAGCCGCGCGTGATGTTGGTGAGTTAGGAGACACATACACGGCTGATGGCTTATGAAGATACGCGTGCATGGGCGGGACCAGCGGCCAGTGCAAGGTTTTGCTGCGCCGCAAGCGGCAGCAAGTGAAGGATATAGCTACTGCGGAGGATTGCGGCTTAGCACCCGTGTTTGCGTTGACCTCGGCTGCTCGGCAGCAACGACCTAGGTCAGTGTTTGCCTTGACTTCCTTGATGTTGGCCTGTCGGCTGTGCGCAAGCAAGAGGCCCCGAAATCCGCACTGCACGAGTTACTGCTGCTACGTTCTACCGAGCCGCATGGCGCGCGCTGGCCAGTAAATGCCATGGTGCATCGCCTTCGAGCACACGGGCCTGCTGCCTGCTGCATGGCACACGGCCGTGTGTCGTGGCGTGTGTTGGGGACATGGGGAGCCCTGTACGGCAGCCCAGGGCAGCCCTGATTACCCGGTACTGTAGTGGCAAGGGCAGCTGGGACGGGATCATCCCCGGCATTTGCAACCTAACCAACCCCAGCCTTGGTGTCACGGCAAGCTGCGCTTTTTTAGCGTTAGTCTGTGGCTCTGTGCACACCGCCTCGCAGCTCGCACCCCTGCTGCATGTGTACCGGTACGTAAACACTGACGCCCTTGTGGCCTGGGCACGTGCAGTGCGTTCTGGGTAGGCAGCGCTGGGCTAGAGGTCGATACGGTACGGCAATACTGGTAGTGCGACAGCCCGTCCGTGCATCGTACCTCTCGCTAGCGCAGCGGTGGCAGCAAGCCGGCCTGTAAACCAGCAGGCAGGGGAAACAATCCACCCTGGCTACATACCTGGGTGACTGCATGCCAGGAAGGGGGACTGTAACAGCCTTAGAAAGAAGCCTTAAGGCCCTTGGCCTGAATGCTACACAGGCGCGCAGGACTGACACGTGTCCGTTCGTTCTCCGTCTCCGGAGGGCTGCCTTATGAATTTGGGCAAGGCTCGCACCATCGCCCGGCCAATTGCCTTGTTTGTGTGCCTACCGCTAGCCTCACTCTACGCAGACTGACCGTTTCCGTCCCTGTTACCGGCACTTTGCCGCTCTGCGGCTACCCCCGCCCGACGTCTGGGGCTGGGGTTGGGGCAGGGGAGACCCTGGGTTGGGGAAAAGGTGACCGCCCGCACCGGCACCGGCACGAGCAGGGTACCGCCGGGTACCAGGATGCTACAGCAGTTATTCATTTGTAGTTTTTTGTACCTCGTCATATTCTAGAGTAACCATGTGTAATGCCAATCAGTAACCCCACGGTGTAACGGTAACGCGCCTTGGCCTAAGGCTTGCTGGGCCCGATTACACTTGACGTTCTCGGTGCCTCCAGCCCGTACGACCTCACACAAGACGATCTCGACTAGTCGGGCTGTCTGCAGAGTATATAACCTGAATCTGGTATGGTGCAAAGAGATAACAGAACAGCCAACACGAGTCAGCTAGTTCCAGTAACGATTGAGCAGCCCGACATCGGTGCGCACTCTCTCCAGCCTGTCTACTAGACCGCATCTGCGTACAAGCAATATCAGATACACCATACGATGGGGTCTATGAAGAGCGTTGCTATCGGTGTGATGCTTCTGGTCTTCGCCTGTGCTGCAACGGCACGGTAGGGGTCCGGCCCGCCCCAGTGACCTGCCCTCCTAGACCAAGTAACATGATCATCAAATTATCGCCTCATACCGATGTGACGAATGACACTTCAAAGGCCGTCACCCACATATGCTAATCATAGTTCGTGTGTCGCATCGTGGCACTACCGCCCATGTCGAGCGCCCATACTCTGCAACTAGCCCTTACCGTTACAGTCTATGTTTTATACCAGGAAACACTTGATACTAAGGACTCTTGCGCCCTGCAGGCCAACTCAGCAGACCAAACTGCGGAGGGCACTCGCGGTTGGGGGCGCGTCGTCCATGACCGACCCGTGCGGAGCCTGCTTCGTGTGGGAGGTCAGGGGCCCCAACAACAGCAGCAGTACCCAGTTCGACCTCCGCACCACCACCAGCTGCGACTTCGCCCCAAGCGGCCGCGCGGCATTCAACGAAAGCATCGTGGTGAAAAACTGCTGCGACCACTTCGGCACCTACGCCGTGTCTGGCCTTGAGGACTGGAGGTGCGTCCAACAACGTGTTTTGAACCCCATGCCACAGCGACCTGTCATGTTGCACAGTTGTGCCACAAATTGCCACAAATTGCCACAAATTATCGTAGGGTGTTCACGTCCTTTACACACACCTGTCGCCCGCCCCCGCTGACGACGCCCACTCCCTTATTACCACGTGCACACACAGGGCTGCGGGCCAGGTTACCGGATTTGACAAGTACACGTGCACCAAGACCAAGATCACGGTAAGCACGCACAGCAAGCAAGACACGTGCACACGTGACCGCGCCCATTCCCGTGCGCCGTGCCGCGCGGCAACCCAGCGTTATTACCGCACCTGCCCACACACGTGCCGTGCCAACTGCTCATCCCAACGGTTCGGCGCAATGCCTCTTTAGACACCACTACTGTGGTCGGCTGTATGTCCACTGCGTGTAGTTCGCAGTAACTAGCTAGCCAGGAAGCTATCCGGCAAACACACACGCACGCCTGCCTTCTGCACTCTTTGGCGCCTGCCTGGTCGGTTTCCTGCACGGTTGTTCACCTCCCACAGCCGCACCCTTTTGTCCCCCCATCCGCATGCTAAGAGAAGGCTAACACACTCCCCCAATATTCCCCCTGACTATGTGCTGCAGGTGTGCGGCACTTTCAAGAGCCGTGCCCTTGCTCAGCAGCTGACCACCACCGACGAGGAGAGCGGTTACGTCGCCCGCGGCTTCCACGCTAACGACCTGGGGCCGTTCTTCGACATCACTGACGTAAGATATAGCTGCAGCACTCAGGAATGTTTGTCATGTTTGCTACGTAGCCGTAAGAAGTCCGCCGTACCCCTGCACCCGCCGCCAGGTGTCCCAAAACGACCTAGTTAGTAACGCACGCAGGCCCAAACCCCCCTGGCCCCTGCACCCACCTGGGCAATCGCACCTTAACCCACACGCCCTCTTGGCCCCACATCCCACACTCTCACACCGCAGGACCTGGCATGATTCGATGTCGCTGATCAACACCCAGCTCCTCCGTCTCTTCACATGTAAACCTTTCCACAGAAACAAAGCACCCATCCACCTGCCTGCTTTAAGGCACACTCGCACCTTAACCCACACCCCACACTACCGGTACCACCCCGCAGGACTCGTGCCCCATGTCTCTCATCAATGCCACGCTCCGCGCCTACACCGCCTCAACCGCCGGCACCCTAACCGACAACCGCTGCACCAACCGCCTGTACTTCGAGCAGCCCGGATGCGCACAGCCCGACCGCAAGTACTGGATGCAGGAGGACACCGTGCCCTTCCCTAACGACAAGTGAGCTACTTCGCATGAAACAAATAAACTGTATGCATGCAGGATGCACCCCCGCCGTACCCTTCTCCGCCCAATGACGAGTGAGCTGGTGGCGCGTACGTACATCAGTGCATGCGTGCAGCCCCACCGTGCAGCGGCCGTTCCAACAAGCTACTGTATGTGCATGTCAGCTTCTGATGCCAAGCATCGACCCCTCGAGCGGCTTACTGTGGCTAGCTGTGCATGCACCGCGCAGCCCGCGGCAGCGCCACCTGGGGGCATGTCGTTACCACGTCGACGATCAAGTGGCGCATGCATGGCCACGTGCCCGCCTTGTGTCTCATGTTGACCTTGCCGGTATCTCCGACAACATGGCACGCACGGCACGCTGGGGCCGCGCGCAGCACCTCACCGTTTGGTCTCAAAACCTTTGAAACACTGTGGTGTGACGCGTACGTACGATACGTGATGCATGTCTGGTGTGCGTGTGCGCAGGCGGTGCGTGCAGGCGGAGGGCAGCACCTCCTTCCGCATGGAGCGCCGTACGACACGTGTCCCCGCCGGCAACTACGTAATGTCCTGCGCCAACATCACCGCCAAGACGCCCGTAGACACCAAGGTACGGACGTGTGTACGGCATGTGATTGCGAACGTTACGGTACGTACGGCAGATAGAAGTGCAGTTCAACGTACGTGCGCACCGGGATCTTGCTTGTGGTACGGGTATAGGTAAGGAATTTGGGCGTTAGAATTGGCTTAGTCCCGATTCTCCCGGGAATCCGACCCGGGTTCGATTCCTACCTCGGGCGAGATTCTAGTCCTCGTCCGCCTGTGTGGTCTGCCCGGACCCACAGGGAAGGCGTGCCGGTGGCAGGTGCCTGCCAGTGGATGATGAACCGTCGGGCATCAGCTGGTGGATGACTCCCATTCCCCTGTTCAGGAGTTTACT
>VFQN01001417.1_pt1 | contig 40280 bp, 36 predicted proteins | sample 3512371 | NCBI WGS metagenome assembly VFQN01 (sample SAMN10412370, study PRJNA504923) | tailings metagenome | isolation source: Replicate 2 from Balatoc abandoned mine | place: Philippines: Itogon, Benguet | collected 2017-08-28 | reverse complement strand
ACAAACGGCGGTACAAGGTCGAGCGGACTCACAGTTGGTTCCACAACTACCGCCGGACGATCATCCGCTATGAAACCACTCTGGCCCGCTACACGGGATGGATCCACCTGGCTTGCGTGCTTCTTACACTGAAGAGGTTTTGAAAGGCGCTCTACGGTAAAGGAACCCGTGACCGCGATTTCACCGAAAAGAAATCGGTCGCCCAGAGCGTGTTCTTATGCCGCTCCAGGAAGTTGCTCCACTTGTCGGACGTCCGATCTGGTGCGGGTTCGATCCCTTCTTCCTTCAGGATGTTCCGCACCGTCTGCCGGCTGACCTGCTTGATGCCCATTTTTCGCATCTCGCCAACAATGCGGGTGTACCCGAACCCCGTGGTTTTCGCGATCTCGATGATTAACTCACGGATCTCGCGAGGCTTCCGTTGGCCACCTTTGGCGTTTTTCGGTTTCTTGCCGGATTGCTCATCCCGCACCCAGCGGTAAAACGTGCTCGGGGAGACGATGGTGATCAGTTTCGATCGCCCGCCCCAGAGCCTTGCCGAAATGAATCAGTCGCTGACGCTCTTCCGGCCGGGTGTGGATTTCACCACCGACCCGCTTGCGGAGAATCTTGTTCTCCTCCTTCAGGAACTGGACATACTTCGCCAATTCACGATCCGTGGCGGAAGCGATCAGAGTCAGCAGGGGATGAAAAAAGCGGGCCACCGCGGTAATGTCCTGACTTCGTATTCTGAAAGGAGTTGCACATTCGTTGTACCGCGCTTTATGCAGACCGAAAGCGCCGCGACCGACGGTCGCTGGAACTCTCCGAATTCAGTTTTGCGGGGCTGTTACAAGCTGCCCAAAGCGACCGATTGGAGAGGGACCGAAGACTGATCACGTCACCAGGCTTGTCACTGAAAGCTTGATAACGGATGGAAACTCTCTAAGAATATGGAAGCGTTGGAAACGCCGAGAGCGTTGACGGGAACGCAGATCAGCCCTGTTTTTTACGCATTTGGTGCACACTTCCGTTCAGTTCGGTTGGCGGCCTACGGAACCGAAGGTTGGTGGTTCGAACCCACCGGGGTGTACTTTACAGGACAAGGACTTACGACGACACTTGTCCTGAGCGTTACGCGGTTCTCGGACAGTTTGTCCGAGATGTTGAGATGAGAAGAACGGCTTTCGCCCGGTTGCCGCCGGACGAAAGCCGCGAAGCGAGCCTTTCGGTCGCCTCTGGTTGCTCCCAATTGGGTTCAGACTGGAGGGTTCGCTGTGCCTCATTTTCCGAAGCCGTTTTTCAAGAAGTCGCGTGGCCTGTGGTACGTCGAAATCGACCGACGGCAAATCAGCCTCGGCCGTGACCAAGACCTGGCCTTCCGCCGCTATCACGAGTTGATGCGGAACCCGGAAGCACAAAAGGTCGATCCGACCCTGTTCACGGCCATCGCCGATGCATTCCTGGACTGGGTTCAGAAGCATCGCGCCGCCGACACTTTCGAGTGGTACCGTTACCGCCTGGAGCGGTTCTGTCAGCAGCACCCGGAACTGCGTGCGACGGATCTTCGGCCATATCACGTGCAGCGCTGGGTCGACGGGTACACCCATCTGAGTCGGACTTCGAAACGGAATTACCTTCGGACCGTCAAGCGCTGCTGCCACTGGGCTGTGCAGCAAGGCTATCTGACCGAGAATCCCGTGCGGCATCTGGAGGTTCCTGGAGCGGACCGTCGCGAGACGCTGATTTCGGCGATCGACTACACGCGGTTGATGGATCTCATCCGCGATGCCGCGTTTCGTGAACTCGTGCTGGTCACGTGGGAAACGGGTTGTCGACCGCAAGAATCGTTGCGCGTGGAGGCCCGTCACGTTGACCTGCCACGCAATCGCTGGGTCTTCGCCAAAACGGAATCTAAGGGGAAGCGACAGCCGCGCGTGGTCTATCTGACGGAAGCCGCAGCACGGATCACGCAAGAACGCATGGCGGCCTTTCCCACCGGCCCCCTCTTCCGGAACTCGGAGGGACGCCCGTGGTCGACGGATGCCGTCAACTGCCAATTTGAGCGATTGCGTGTGCGGATGCTGTTGTCGGGCGGCCTGATGGATGCGGAAACGCTCGATCGGGAAATCGTCGCCCTGATTCCTCTGCTCCGTGTCGATCGAGTCGTTGACGGAAAGACCGTCCCGCGCAGCAGCAAGCAGTTGCGTGAGGAAGCCCGTCGCAAGGTGCTGGCCAAACATGCGAATGCACTGATTCCGAGGTATTCGCTGTATGCCCTTCGTCATGCCTGGGCGACACGCGCACTGCAATCGGGGCTCGACGGACTGACGGTCGCCATTCTGATGGGACATTCCGATCCCAGCACGCTCGCACGGGTCTACCAACATCTGGCGCATCAGCCGGCGCACATGCTCGAACAGGCGCGGAAAGCGGCCAACGTGGATACAGATACTTCCCATTCGTGACGCTCAGTTTCCTGAAAGACGGATGTGCTTGAGCTTCTGCCGCGGCAGCCTCGCCGGTGCCGCGGCCTTTTGCTGTTTTTGGCTCTCGATGAACAACCCCAGATCAACTCGATCCAGGCGATATCCCTTTCGCCGACCGATCATCACATAGGGAACCACTCCAGCCTTGATCAGCGAATAGATGTTGGCCTCGGAGCAGCCCAGAAACTCCGCCGCTTCGCGAACGGTCAGCAATCGGGGCACATTTGCCTCTGGTTGATCCGTGATTGCCTGCATCAGTTACCTCACTGGAAAAGTCGACGTTCATTTGGTTGCCATGCAGCGTCCAGCCTGCACGTGGGAGTCATTTGCGTCCGTATCGCTGGAAACCGGTACTGGAGTTCGATGGCCTCGACCATCTCATCAGAATCGGGACTGCTGCCTCTGCCTGAGGGGGTCAACCATCATTCGGTACCTCACGCTGACGCAAGATCCAGGTGTGGGCCTTGTCGAGCGCATGACTGACAAGCAACAGGTCGTCAGGACTGAACCGGCTGGATTGCTTCCAGTCTGGGCCGTTTCTATAGAGCCGGCTGACAGTCACCACATACTGAGCCTTGGCCGTACGTCCCTTCCGCCAGATTTGCGCCATGATCAACCCGTAGCGAATGGTATGCGAAGGCGTGCGCGGCATCTCAGTGCTCCGCTCGCAGGAGAATGGCCAGGCGTTCGGCCATGAGTGCCAGGTCGTGACTCAAGTGGGCGTCGGTATGCGGTGCCTCGGCCAGAACCTGGGCCAGTTCGCGGCACACCTTGAGCAATGAGACAAGGTCTTCTGGCTGGAAGAGTTGGGAGACACGCCCCGTTTCCGCTGGCATTCGGAAGAGATTGAAGTGGTAGCTGCAACCACCCACCTCGTCATCAACTTGCCAGATGGAGGACGTGACCGAGCCCGACACGGTCGCGCGATACATTCGCGAGTGTCGAATCGATGCAGACAACTGTCGTTCGCTGGACATGAAGCTCTTCTCCGGAGAAGGAAGCGAACATCGGGGAAAAGGGGCGTGGAGAGCTGTCACTCTCTCCACGCCTGAACGGTGTCTTCCGTATCAGGACAAGTCTGGGAACTCGTCGGTCCAGCCTTCCTGATCCGCCACAAAGATCCAGAAGCTGAGGGTCTCAAGCGCCTGTTTCATGTGCCCAGACGGGATGTCTGCTGAACTCCGCGGCTCGTCGCGGCGGTGTTCTCCATATAGAAAGGCATTGCGGACTAGACGAGCTGCTTCCCAGAACTTGGCGTCTGGAAAGCTGTGCTGATACGGGGACGGTCTTCGTTTGCGGAACCACTTCATGATGCTTCTCCTTTGGTTGTTAACATCCGTGACAGGGATGACCAACATGGCCTCCCCGCGACAGTGACCTGTCCGGGCGAGACCAAAGAAAGGAGAAGAACCGGCTGGCGGACCAGCCGGTGAAAACCGAGGATCAACCTCGTGGGAAACCGGCCGTGCTAGTACTCGCTCGGCAGCAAGATGGTCGTGACGGAGCGATCATGCTCGGTGATGATCCAGAACTTGGGACCACGGGGCTCCACGTACTGGGAGAAGATCCGAAAGCCGTACTCCAGGGCGGCGTCGTTCTCCTTCCAGTCGTGTTCGTCCAACTCGCCCCAATCGCCACTCATGTGGCGAATGAGGCCCCGCAGCACCTCCTCCTGAGTCAGCACAGCATTGGCTCCGCGCGTAATCACGATCTGTCCCACTGCGAACTTGGCAGCACAATTGATGATGTCCATGGCGTTCAGACACCAGCGCCGGCGTGCGGCGCGGGAGATCTCGCTGGGGTCGGGGTCATCCGCTGCCGGTTTCCAGGCGAAGAGGGGGCGCTCGATGGGCAACAGGGGGTGCGCATTGATGACGTGACGCTCCAGCAGCCCGGACTGGCATAACCGGTCCAACCACCGCTGGGTGGCCCGTTGACGCTTTGGGAAGCCCTGGAGTTCTTCAATCTGCCGCCGCGCCAGGATCGTGACGCGACCGGTGACAAAGTCCAGCAGTTCGTGATCACGCACCGTCAGAGTGATCGTCATCGTCGCCTCCTGCGTTGTGGCGTGGGAGTGGTCGTCGAAAGTTCCTGGGCGAGAGCGTCGAACAATTGTGTGATCGAGTCTTTCATGGCGGGTGTGAGCGGCACGCCGGCCGTTGGGCCAATGATTTCTTCTGACCACTGCGGTGCCTCACTCCGTGGCGGCAAGGCTCCGCCGCTGTTGAGTCGCGCCCCCTCGGCAGGCCCCTCACAACGGGGCGCGAAGGCACCGGCCGCCGCCGGCCAACTCAGCGCCTTGCGTCGGTCATACTCGGCCGCCGAAATGTGGTACTGCGTTTCGATAACGACCGGAAAGCCGCCGTACTGGGAGTAGCCGGCACCGCGGCTGATCCGCAAGATGCTGCGGAGTGGATGATCGTTCGTCAGCAGAATGTCATTGATCGTCAACCGGGGCAGGATTTGCTCGGACTGCGTCTGGGTGGTGCTGGTTTTCCCGTCGGCCGTGGTGGACTGCGACCAGCTCGAACTCAACTCCACGGTTTCGCCGCCGGAGCGGATGAGTCGTTCCTGATCGTCCGTGGAGGAGACCGAGAACCATTGCCGGAGTCGGCAGTTGGCTTCGATGGCCGGGATCAGGTTGGTGTTGCCCTTGTGCAGATCCTGCATCGATTGATTGGCCAGAATGACGCCGACCCCCATGCTGCGGGCCAGTTGCAGCATGTATTCCAGATTGCTGGCCACCATCCGCTGGAACTCGTCGATCACCAGAAACACGGGGCATTCGCGCTTCGTCTGGGGCGCGATTTGCCGCAATCGGAGCCACACCGCGGCGACACCCAGGTCGTGGGTGGCTTGCGTCGGGTGCTGCAGGGGGCCGCGGCGGACACCGCCGAAATGCTGGGCCCCCTGCTCGGTCACGACCCACGTCGTGCAGGGCCGAACCGGCCGGAGCCGCCAACGGGCCTGACAGCGGTACGCAATCTGGCCAAACTCCGGAACCGAGTCCCCCGGCCGCCAACTCGCCAGGGGGGACTCTAACGGGGGAGCCGTCCGCGCCTGGACCGTGATCTTGGACACCAAGCCCCGTTCCGCCAACCGCTTCATCCGGCGTCGCGCATTGGGGAGCGCACCATCCCAGAAGTGGTCGGCGATCTGTCGCTGGCTGAACAGCCGCACCTGCTGAGCCAGGGCCTGCAGCAGCTCGCGGTCGCGGGGCTGGAGATGCAGGAGTGGACTCACAGGGGCAACTCCGGCTGCGGAGTCTGCGGCTCGTTGGTCTCGGCGACGTGGCGCCGCCGCTTGGGCGGCTTGGCCGTCTCGAAATTCGGTAAGCCGCGCAGGTCGCTCGCGACTGCGGCGGCACCAACGGTCGGGAGTGCCGGCAGTCCGGCGACGGTCGGCTGCAGTTGCTGCAGCAACTCGGCTCCCTCGCTGGCGAGGTTGGTGGACGTCAATCCGACCGCCCGCTGCCGCAAGGTGGCCGCGATCTCCGGCTTCCCTTCCGATTCATATCGGCGGGCCAGGTCCTCCAGTTCGCTTTGCTGTTCCGCCTGGGCGGTGGCCTGCAGGCTCGCCATCCGCGAACTCAGGAGGCCGTCCGCTCAATCGCCCGGTCCCACGCCGACAACACCGCCGCAATCGCCGTTTGTTCCGCGAGCGGGGGAACAGGAATGGTTACGTCGGCGAGGATGTCTTGGCTGAGGTTGGAAATGTTCGTGCCACCGCCGTTGCGAGCAATCTGTTCTTTCGCCGTTTCGGAAGTGAAGTAGAGAGCTGCAAACTGTGGATTGAGTTCATTTGACGTGATTCGTGCGCGGATGGTGAAGCCAGAGTGGCCGAGTCGCTCGTGAACATTGCGAATATGCAATACGCGACCGATCAGCGCGCGATTACCGTTGGAGCGCACGAATAACAGGTCGTCATCCTTGAGCAAGTCGTCTGAGGGGATGTCGTCGAAGCCCCGTACCTGCTGTAGCTGTTCATAGTTGATGGTCATGTGATGCTGAAAGTCTGCGACTCCGATGATCTTGAGGCCGCTTCCCACGTCGTTGGCAGAGTAGTTCAAGCCATTGCGGAACGACGCAAGATCGCCCATTCGACATTTCCGCCACGACTCAGGGTGGGGATGTTTCACTTCGCACCCCCAAGTTCTTCCTCAATCTGCTCAATCGTAGGCAGTTGACCGCGCAGGTTCTTGGGCAGCGATTGCACGAGCTTCGTCTGCCATTCGGAGACGCCGATCGGCTTCGACAGGTCGCGGAGGGCGTATTCGGCGATGATCCGGTCGCGGCGCTTGCAGAGGATCAGGCCGATGCTCGGCTGGTCGTCGGCATGCCGCATCTGGTCGTCCACCGCCGACAGGTAGAAGTTCATCTTGCCCGCGAACTCCGGCTGGAACGGTTCCATTTTCAGGTCGATGACCACGAACGCCCGCAGCCGCAGGTGGTAGAACAAGAGGTCGATGCTGAACGACTCGCCCCCCACCTGCACGGGCACTTGGCGGCCGACGAATGCGAAGCCGACGCCGAGTTCCAACAGAAACCGTTGGATGTGCGCCAGCAGGTCGTTCTCCAGATCCCGTTCGTGAGCCTCGGGGCCGATGGTGAGGAAGTCGAACAGGTAGGGATCTTTCAGCGTCTGCTGCGCCAGGTCGGACTGCGGAGCCGGGAGCGTGGTGGCGAAGTTGCTGACCGCCTGGCCCTGCCGACCATACAGGTTGGTTTCAATCTGCACCGTCAGCACAGCCCGGCTCCAGCCGTGCGCGACGGTTTTCTGGGCGTACCACAACCGGGCAGCGTGATCGGCGAGCTTGTGGAGCAAGACGATGTTGTGACCCCACGGAATCTCGGCGAGCGGAGCGGGCAACGGCGGGCCGTCCAAAAGTCGCACAGCACGTGCGACTTTTGATTTCGCCAGTTGCCCCACAGACTGTGCGACATTTTTGGCGGCCAATTTAGGCACAGCTTGTGCCGAATTTGGACCAGTCAATTTCGGCACAGCCTGTGCCGAATTCTCCTGCTCATCACGGTAGGCCAAAAAGAAAGCCCGCATGCGCGAGATGTTGCTGGGCGAAAACCCCTGGAGGCCAGGAAATGCCCGTTGGAGGTCGCTCGCCAATCGATCGATGACGCTGGCACCCCATCGTCTTTTTCCCCCGTGTTGTCTCCGAAGGTTGTGCCGGCGGTCGGCGTGCTTCTGACCGCATCTTCCCTTTTTATCTCTTCAGACCGAAATCCGCTCGACAATGTTGCGAGTCACGCGCCGCTTCCGCCGGTCGTAGAGACGCGTCGTCCGCGGATCGGCGTGCCCCGCCAGGTACTGCACGTCTTCTAACGGTACTCCCTGTTCCAGCAAGTCGGTGATCGTCGTCACCCGGAAAGAATGGGGCGACAACCGCGCCGACAGCCCACAGTCCCGCAACCGTCGCTTGAGCATCCGGGCCATGTCATCGGCTGTCATGGCATTCTGGGTTAGTTGTTGGGTTCGCCGGATCGTGGAACGGAACAAGGGTGACCCCGGCTCGCTGAACTCCAACCCGCCCGCTGCCAGGTACTCCTGCAAATACGTTTGCAGGTCATGTCGCACAGGGATCTCCCGCACCTTGCCGTTCTTCTCGTGGAACCGCAGAAAGTGTTGATCACCGAGGTCATAGAAATCGCAGCACCGCAGTCGGGCCACGGCTCCGACGCGGGCCGCCGTGTAGATCAGAATGCTGATGATGGCTCGATCGCGCAGCCCGATCCGGCGGGCCACGTCGATGGACTGCAACAGCCGCCGCGCCTGCTCGATGGGAATCTCCGGTGTCTTGCCTTCCATCGCCTGATAGCGCTCACCGCGGACGGAATGGGCCGGATTCAGAATCAGTACGTGCCGCAGCACCAGTTCATCGAAGAATCGCCGGAGCGCCGCCAAGTGGACTTTCCGAGTCGGAATCGAGACGGCCATTGCGTCCAGATAGCGTCCAACATCCGCCGGCGTCACCTGGACCAACTCTATGCCCGAGGGCTGGCACCAGGCCGAGAATCGCTGCACGGCCTGGAGGTAAGCTTTCCGGGTATGCGGATTCCGAATCCGGCCATAGAAGAATTCCTCGAAGGCGAACCGCGCCGCCGGTCCGGCAGCAGCCACCACCGCCGGGAGCGAGTCAAGTGGCTCGCCAGCGGCGGAACAGCCCAGCACAACGGGAAGTGATTGGTTTGCCATACGGTTACTTGTCGTGACCTCCTGTCGCTCCGATGGAAAGCGGCTGCCGCGAGTCGCGGCATGGTCCGTAGCGCCGTGAACTTTCCAGGTATGTCCAGCATCTGCACGACACGACCAGTTCCGGTTCGCCCCACCGAAGCTCTGAAGCCGCGACCCAAGCGACTTTTTGTACTGTCCGGTCATAACGCGGGATAATGTCCTTTGTCCAGCACGATTCCGACAATGCCACGTCGCTTCAGAATCAGAGGTTCAGAACGACTCGCAGTAAACCACGACGCTCGGAAAGCTCTGGGATCAAGAGAAAGGAATCGACACGGCGCAGCATACTCTCAAGCCACCCGGACGAATTGCACGTCGTGCTCAACCGCAAGGAGTCAGGCCACTGCCTCCATTTCAATGGAATGCCATCCCGGACCCAAGAAATCTCTTGCTAATCAGTACAAGCGGTCAAACGGCTGAACCATCGAGGCCTGAAAACACGACGGCTGCAAATCGATTGGATCGAAATTGCCAACCGCATCGATAATGAAAAGGGCGATGCTGTGACGATGGATTGCCGTCGGCAGAAATCGCCGGTCTTCAGGTGGGTGGATGGAGCCATGACATCAGCCAAGGGAAATCTGGCGATACTTTCTCAGAGCTGCGCCTTAGCTGGCGTATTGATGGGGGTACTCGGTGGCTGCCAAACGGCGCGGCCTCAGCATGTCGTTAAAGCCCCAGAGATCAGAATCTCGGTGGACTCTGCCACAGATTATGAACCCGTACGTCCGCGCATCATCGAACCGGTCTCGCTGGAAGTTGCTGCGGAGCCGTCATTGGCCCCTGCTCTTGAGTCAGACGCAGCCCCATCGGCGGCGACTCCTGAAGAATCCTTTGTCGAAACGCTCCCCGAACTCGAAGATTACGCCCTGTCCGAGAACCCGACCTTGCGGCGTATGCAGCAAGAAGCCGCTGCAGCCTGGGATAAGACCCGCTACGTCGCTGCTCTTCCCGATCCGTCGGTGGGAAGCACGTTCTTTGCCCCCCCGATGAACTTCGAGCCAGATCGCCAAGTTGCTGACCTGCAGTTGATGCAGATGATTCCCTGGCTTGGTCGGTTGAAAGCGGAGGCCCAACGGGCCTGCTTTGAGGCGCTGGTTGCGGAGAACCTGTATCACGCCGAGCGGCTGCGAGTCGTGGGCGATTTACGAGCCACCTGGTTCAAATACTATGTTCTCAACAAGCAAATTGAGACGACCCTCGCCGATCAGTCTCAGCTGGAGTCATTGATCAAGACGGCCAATGCCCGTGTGGCCACGGGCGATGCACAGCCGGGGGACGTGCTGATGGCGACCCTGGAATTGACGAGTCTCCAAGAGCAGTTGATCTCCTATCGGCAGCAAGTCGTGGCGACGAATGCGGAACTCAATCGGCTGCTGGGCCGTGACGCGGCGATTGCGATCCAACCACCATCAGAAATTGCTCCGGAGTTTCCGGACTGGGATCATGGGCTCTTGAAGGCGGTAGCGTTGGAGTCGCAACCCGAGGTCGCCGCGGCCCGATTGCGGGCGGCCGCCACTCGCTGGGGCGTGGAAGTCGCACGGTTGCAGCGTCGGCCGGATCTGACCTTTGGGGTTGGCTGGGTGTTTATGGACGCCCCGGGCGCCACCATGAGTGATGCGGGTCGCGACTCTTTGATGCTCGGAGTTTCCACGACGCTGCCCCTCTCGCGTAGCAAGTACGAGGCCATCCTGTCCCAGGCGACTCGGGAGAACCATGCGGCCCATGCCTCCGTCGACGAGATTGTCGTCCGGCTTGATGCGCAATTGCGGGACCTGTGGGCGCAGGCACGGGCGAGTCAGGAAACCGTGCAGTTGTACGAGCGGTCCATTCTGCCGCAAGCCCGCCAGACCTTTGAGGCCGATCTCCAGTCACTTGCGAACAATTCGGTCACATTCGATCGCGTCATTCGGGACTATCGCACGGTATTGAATCTGGAGTTGGGCTATCACCGCGCGCTCGGGCAGCAGGCGATCACGCTGGCGCGCATTCGTCAGACTGTGGGGACGGACCTCATGGTCGGGCCCGTCGCACTTCCGCCCGCCGCCGAACCCTGATCCGATGGGCAGCCTCGCTTCCTCAACGGCACCGGTTGTTATACGATCGACCTTTGGAGGCGATGATGCGGCGCGATCGAAACACTCCGAGCCGATGGACAAGGATGCTGGCGCTACTGAGCGTCTTGCTCGGCAGCGGTGCATCGAGCGGCACATGTTCCGCCGACCCCCTCGCGGTTGGGGATTGCTCCAGCCACGTACGGAAGTGTTGCTGTCGCCCTGTCGCACCAAAATCGGCCTGCTGCTGCCGTACGCAGTCGAATTCTCCGGTACCGGTTTCGCCGTCCCCCGCGGGGACAAACCGGGAACTCCACAGCATCGAGTGGCTCCCGTGGGTCGAATCTACGCGGCTTCACTTCGCGACCGACGCCCCCGTGCTGAGCACGCTGCAAGAGCGACGCGTCCTGCATACGACCTCCACCCCCTCGGTCCAAACCCTCTTCTGCATCTGGCAGACCTGAGCCAGCCTAGCGCTACCCTTGCGCGCTGATTTCAACGATGGCCCGGCTGCGGCTCGCCTGTGGCCAATCGGGCTGGTTCACACCGACTCCTCGCACCATCGTGCCAACGGCGGTTCGAGACGCTGTAGTCTGCATATTCTGACTCTTTGGGAAACTCCGATGACAAATCCCCCCCCTGCGTCAGGTCCGGCGGTAACGGCCGTAACCAAACCTCGTCGACTCCAATGGCTGGTCAGCCGCCTGCTTCCCGTGGGACTGTTCTTCGCAACCGGAGTTCTCTTGCTGGCGCTGGTGGGCCTCGCACAACGCTTCGGCTGGATTCAGGCTCACGCTGAGCCATCCAGCCCAGCCACTGCCGAACCGGGAGCGATCTATACCTGCCCCATGCATCCCCAGATTCGGCAGCCCACGCCGGGACGGTGTCCCATTTGCGGGATGGCGTTAGTCCCCGCATCGAGTGGGGCAGCGAACCTGGATGAGTTTGCGGTGAAGATCGAACCGGCCCAGCGTCGGCTGGCCAATATCCAGACGGCACCCGTCGAACTTGGTCCGCTGGAGGCGACGATTCAGACCGTCGGTTCGATTGCGATCGACGAGAGCCGACAGGCAACGATAGCCGCGTATATCGACGGTCGCCTCGAACGGTTGTTCGCCGACTATACCGGCGTCGAAATCAAGCAGGGGGACCATCTGGCCGTCATTTACAGTCCGCAACTGTACGGCTCGCAAGTGGAGTATCTCGAAGCGCGAAAGGCGATCAAAGCTGCCGACGGAATTCCCGCCATTCGCCAGGCGCAGGAGTCCCTCGCCGCCAATACGCGGCAGCGACTCCGCGAATTCGGGATGACGGATGAACAACTCACGGAGCTCGAAGGTTCCGGCAAGGCTGAGTCGCGATTGACGATCTACGCACCCCAAGGGGGGACGGTTGTCGAGAAGCTGGCTGTCGAAGGGAACTATGTCAAAGCCGGTGATCCGATCTATCGCATCGCCGAACTGTCGACGGTCTGGCTCATGCTGCGCCTGTTTCCGGAAGATGCGACGCGAATTCGCTTTGGCCAGGGAGTGGAGGCCACGATTCAGTCCATCCCCGGAGAGACGCTCATCGGACGCGTCGCCTTCGTGGACCCGACTGTGGACCTGAAGACACGGACCGTCGGCATCCGCGTGGAACTGTTGAATGAAGACCGACGGCTGCGACCGGGGGATTATGCCACTGCGCAGATTCGCCTGCCGATTGGCACTCAGGGAGAAATCTATGACGCCCATCTGGCGGATAAGTGGATCAGTCCGATGCACCCGCAGATTGTCCGCGACGAACCGGGACCGTGCCCCATTTGCGGCATGGACCTCGTTCCGACCTCGCGGTACGGGTTCGCGAAGGAGCCGCTTCCGCATCCGGAATCGCTGTACGTGCCCCGACCGGCGGTGCTGCTCGCGGGAGCGCACAGCGTGGTGTATGTGGAAACCAAGCCAGGGCTGTTTGAAATCCGGCCCGTGAAGCTCGGCCCCATTCTCCGGGACAAAATCGTCATCCTGGATGGTCTGAAGTCGGGCGAACAGGTGGCCACCGCAGGCAACTTCCTGATCGACTCCCAAATGCAGCTCGCGGGCAAACCCAGCTTGATCGATCCTGCACGGGCAATCGCCCAACAGAAGCCATCACAGGGTCCGCTGGTCCTCAACACGGCGGCAATCGCATCCGTTGCAGGTCCGGCGGGAGAACAGCTCGATACGCTGTTTGCGGCCTATTTGCAGGTTCAGCAGGCCTTGGCGTCGGACAAGCCACCGTCGGCGGACGCCGCACAAGCGATGCATCAGTCGGCCAGCCAGCTGCAGCAATCAGAAGCCATTCCGGAATCGGCCAGGACATTGGCGAAAGAGATCGCGACTCATTCCGAGCATCTGCACCATCAGGATCTTGCCGGTGCTCGGAAGGCCTTCAAGCCAATCAGCCATGCGATCTTACGACTGGCGACACAAGTCCGTGGCGATGGGACGCAGAAGCAATTTACACACTTCTATTGCCCGATGGTGAAGGGAGGAGGGGGCGACTGGCTGCAGGCAACGGATCAACTCCTGAACCCCTATTTCGGCAGCGAGATGCTGCGGTGCGGTGAAAAGGTTCAGAGCCTCCCGGCGATCAGTCCGCCCACGGTTCCGCCAGATGCCGTTGAGCAGCCAGAGGCTGCTATCCCCATGAAGGCGGGGAACTGAATATGTTGCGAACCGCAATCGACTTCTGTGTCCGCCAACCCATCCTGACGCTGCTCGGCGCGATCGTCATCGCTGCGATTGGCGGCTATTGCGCGCTGGTCGTGCCCATCGACGCCATCCCGAACGTCGGTGAGAACCAGGTCATCGTTTTCACGGAATGGCCGGGCCGCTCGCCGAAGGATGTCGAAGATCAGGTCACGTATCCGCTCTCGGTCGCGTTGCTGACGGTGCCGCACGCGGAAAGCGTCCGCGGCAAAAGCATGTTCGGCTACAGCTTCGTGCAGGTGACCTTCGCGGATGGCACCGATTTCTATTGGGCGCGGACCCGCGTGCTGGAGCGGTTAGGCACGGCCATCGCCTCGTTACCGGAGGGGGTGACGCCCACGCTGGGGCCGGACGCCACCGCCCTGGGGCAGATTTTCTATTACGTCCTGGAAGGTCCACGGGAGATGAACCTCGCCGAACTGCGGACCATGCAGGATTACGTCATCAAATACGAACTGCAGTCTGTTCAGGGTGTGAGCGAAGTCGCCAGCGTCGGCGGCTACGTCCGCCAATATCAGATCGAAATCGATCCCGACGCCCTGCGGTTCCACGACATTCCGCTGGAGCGGGTCATCGCGGCGGTGAAAGATTCCAACATCGACGTCGGTGCGAAAACCGTCGAGTCCGGGGGCATGGAATACGTCATTCGGGGGCGCGGGTTTATCGGCCAGAACAAAGATACGACGCAGTCCTTGGCCGACATCGAGCAGACCGTCGTGCTGTCGCGCGAGGGCGTGCCGGTGCGGATTCGCGATCTCGGCCAGGTGCAGTTGGGTCCGGATTTTCGCAGTGGGGCGATCGATCTCAACGGCAGTGAAGCGGTGGGCGGGGTCGTCGTGATGCGGTTCGGTGAGAATCCACGCGAGGTGATTCAGCGGGTCCGGGAGAAGATTCAGCAGATTGAGCCGGGGTTGAAGGGCGTGCGCGTGGTGCCGGTCTATGACCGGACGGGACTGATTAACGAGACCGTTTCGACGTTGACGGAATCGCTGCGTGAGGAACTGCTGATCACAGCCGTGGTGATTGTCCTGTTTCTGCTTCACTTGAGAGCCAGCCTGATCGTTGCGGTGACGTTGCCGATGGCGGTGCTGATGTCCTTTATCGGCATGCGGTGGTTTCAGATTGACGCCAACATTATGTCGCTGGCGGGGATCGCGATTGCCATCGGTGAAGTCGCCGACTTGAGCATCATCATTTCCGAGAATATCTATCAGCACCTCGTGGAATGGGAGCGCAATCGGCGCGCAGCGGAAGGAATTCAGAATCCGATCGACACCCGCAGTCGGATCGAGGTGATCATCGATGCCACCCATGAGGTCGCGCCGGCAGTGATGACGGGCGTTTCCACGACGATCGTCAGCTTTCTTCCCGTCTTTTTCTTGACTGGACGCGATCACAAGCTCTTTGCACCGCTCGCCTGGACCAAGACGTTTGCCATGTTCGCGGCTCTCCTGGTCGCGGTCTTCCTCGTCCCAGCCCTGTGCCGCCTCTTGTTACACAGTTCGCGCTGGTCGCTCTGGCGCGGCCTGGTGGTCGCCGCAATAGCGGGCGTCGCCGGCGCGGTCGCTGCCGTTCTGCTCTGGCATCCGTGGCTGGACGAGTTTTCGCCACTGCCACTCTGGGCGACGTCAGCACTCGTCGGAGTCGTCATTGGGGCGTTAACGGGCCTCATATCGCGCGAACGCCTGCGGTCGATTGAAGAGAATCCGACCAGCCGCCTGATCCTGTGGATCTATGAACCGATCCTGCGGTTCCTGCTCGCGCACAAATTCAGTTTTGCGATGGTGCCACTGGGGATCATTTTCCTGGGGGCGGGAGCCTGGTTCGGACTGCCGACGATCTTGTCCCCGGCGGAACGATTCGCCCGATTGGTCGGGATGGAGCCGAACGGATTGCCCGGCTATGTGGATCTCAAGCACCGCTTTCCGGGCCTGCGAACCGACGACTGGATTGCGCTGGATGAGGGAACCTGGTTCTACATGCCCACGTTGTATCCGGCGGCCAGCTTCTCGCAGGGGATTGAGGTTCTGCAGACACAGGATGCTCTAATTCGTGAAATCCCCGAAGTCGAAAACGTGCTGGGCAAGATCGGACGGGCGGAGTCGGCGCTGGACCCCGCGCCGGGTGTCATGATTGAAACTTACGTGATGCTCAAACCCGACGCCGCGTGGCGTCCGGGCGTGACCATCGAGAGCATCTGGGAACAGATTAACGCCGTAGCCACCCTGCCGGGTGTGACTCCCGCGTCTCCGTTGCAGCCGATCGAAGGCCGAGTGGTGATGCTGCAAAGCGGCATCAAGGCTCCGATGGCGATTCGCGTCTACGGCGACAGTCTCGACGGCCTGGCGGAAGCCGCCCGACAGGTGGCGGAACAGTTGCGAAAGATCCCGCAGGTCAACGGGGCGACCGTGAATCCGGACATCGTGCTGGGCATGCCCTACGTCGAATTTGAAGTCGATCGCGAGGCGGCCGCCCGCTACGAAATGTCCACGATGGCTGTCAACCAGATCATCGAAACCGCCCTCGGAGGAATGAACTTGACGACCACGGTGGAGGGCCGCGAACGCTACCCGATTCGTATTCGGTATCAGCGGAACCTGCGCGAACGGATCGATGACCTCCCGCGCCTGCCGGTCGTGACGGACAGCGGCGAAGTGGTCCCGCTCGATACGCTAGCAAAGATGAAGACCACCTGGGGGCCGGGAATGATCAGCAGCGAGGATGCGCGGCTGGTCGCCCACATCGCGTTTGCGCCCTCTGGAATGGCGGGCGATTTAGAAACCGTGTCGGCGGTGGAGAGCCATCTGCGACAAGCGCAGACCGACGGGACGTTGACCATGCCGGCCGGGTATGCCTTGTTGCCTGTGGGTTCGTTCCAGAATCAGATTGAAGCGAACCGGCGGTTGGCCGTCATCATCCCGATCGTGATCCTCGTCGACCTGCTGATCATCTATCTCAATTTCCGGAACCTGGCCCTGACGCTGATCATCTTCTCGCAAATTCCGATTGCGATCTTCGGCGGCATGATCGGCCTGGGTCTGTACAACATTGAGATGAACACCGCCATCTGGATTGGTCTGATTGCGCTGATCGGGATTGCCGAGGACGATGGCGTGGTGATCGCCACCTATATGGAGCAGCTGTTCAATCGCCGTCCGATGAAGACCGTCCAGGAGTTGCGGGACGCCACAGTCGAGGCAGGCCGACGGCGGATTCGTCCCTGCCTGATGACTGCATTCACGACGTTTGCGGCGCTGCTGCCCGTGATGCTGGCGACCGGCCGGGGAGCCGATGTGGCACGAGCCATGGCTCTGCCGGTTTTCTTTGGGATGTTCGGCGAGCTGGTGTCGCTATTCGTGGTCCCGGTGCTGTACTGCGGTTACATGGAAGCCAAGCTGCACGTCCTGCCGCCGGAAGCGACGGAGGACGCGGGTCAACCACCCTCACCTTCGCCACCGTCACCTTCCTTGGAGTTCGCCCATGTCTGAACGAACTGGTTCTGGCAAAGCCGTGTCGAGTTGGTTGCTCTGCGCCTTCCTGCCCGCACTGGCGCTGGCGGGCCCGGCCGTGACGCTGGATGAAGGCTCCACGCCCGGCCATCCGCAGCAGCCTCAAGTGGCGGTGGATCGCGACGGAATGATTCATGTGGTTTATGGCGCGGGCCAGCAGATTCGGTATCGCCGCTCCAGCGACGGCGGAAAGACCTTCAGTGCGGCCGTAGACCTGCCGCCGGCCCACGAAATCTCACTCGGCATGCGCCGTGGACCACGGATCGCGGTCGGGAAAGACGTGATTTGCGTGACCGTGATTGGCGGCGTCCAGGGAAAGGGGAAGGACGGCGATGTCTTGGCATTCCGTTCCGAAGACCAGGGACAGACGTGGACCGGCCCCGTCTTGGTCAACGATGCGGCAGACTCGGCGCGGGAAGGGCTGCATGCCATGGCCGCCGGTCCCGGCGGTGAGTTGTGCTGCGTCTGGCTGGATCTCCGCCATCGCAAAACGGAAGTGATGGCCTCTTGCTCCCAAGACGGCGGACGCACCTGGAAACCGAACGTCCTCGTCTATCGGTCTCCCGATGGCAGCGTCTGCGAATGCTGCCACCCGAGCGTCGCCCTGGATGACCGTGGCAGCGTGCATGTGCTGTGGAGGAATTCGCTGGGGGGCAAGCGAGACATGTATGCCAGCGTGTCATCCGACGGCGGAGCCACCTTCGGTCCTGCCGCCAAGCTGGGAACCGGAACCTGGCCGTTGGATGCTTGCCCGATGGATGGCGGGGCGATCGCCGTGGCCGGCCGCCGTGTCGCGACCATCTGGCGGCGCGGACCAGACGTCTTTCTCGTGGAGGGACAGCAGCCAGAGCGCCGCCTGGGCACCGGTGAACAGCCCGTCCTGGCGCTGACTGACCACGGCCCATTTACTGCTTGGCTCACCAAGCGTGGCGAATCGCTGCTCCTGCTCAAGCCCGGTGCGGAACAGCCGATCCAGCTGGCCACGCACGCGGCCGATCCGGTCATCGCTGCCGACCCGCAGGGACGTGGACCAGTCGTCGCCGTCTGGGAAGTGCGTCAGGGCAAGCAACGGTCGATTCAATGTCAGGTTGTGCAGGAGTAGATTGCGCACGGGTTGGGGGTGCTCACCCCCCCGGCAGTTCAAAGGCGGACATTCCGCAGCCGCAAAGCATTCGCGATGACGGACACCGAACTGAAGCTCATGGCCAGTCCGGCGAGCATGGGACTGAGCAAGAGGCCGAAGACCGGATAGAGGGCTCCGGCGGCAATCGGAACGCCGAGCGCATTGTAGACAAACGCGAAGAACAGATTCTGGCGGATATTCGCCATCGTCGCCCGACTGAGGCGAATCGCCTTGGCAATCCCCCGCAGATCCCCTTTGACAAGCGTAATCCCCGCGCTCTGCATCGCCACATCGGTCCCCGTGCCCATCGCAATGCCAACTTCGGCTTCGCTCAAAGCGGGGGCATCGTTAATGCCATCACCAGCCATGGCGACGTGCTGGCCCTGGCTCCGCAATCTTTGGACATGGGCCACTTTCTCGGCCGGTTCGACTTCCGCTTCGACGGCGTCGATCCCCAGCGTTTTGGCGACGGCGGCGGCTGTGCGACGATTGTCGCCGGTCAGCATGACGATGCTCAGTCCCAGCGCGTGCAGATCGCGAATGGCCTCTGCCGTTGTGGGCTTGATCGGATCGGCCACGGCGACCATCCCGGCAGGTTTCCCGTCGATGGCAGCGAACATCGCCGTCTTCCCTTCATCCTGAAGCTTCACTGCCGCGGCTTCGAACGGTTCCAGGCCCGTCACCTTTTCGTTTCGCAGAAAGGCCGGCTTGCCGATCATCACCAAGTGGCCAGAAACTGTGCCGATGACACCCCCTGCCGTGACCGAACGAAAGTCTTTGACTGCCTCCAGGGCGACTCCTTGATCTATTGCGCCCCGCACGATCGCGGCGGCGAGTGGGTGCTCGCTGCTCTGTTCAAGCGAAGCCACCAGTCGCAGAAACTCGCGTGGATCATAGCCATCGGTCGGTAATACATCCATCAGCCTGGGTTTGCCCTCCGTGAGCGTCCCGGTCTTATCCACAACGAGCGTGGTCACCTTTTCCAATCGTTCCAGGGCTTCGGCGTTCTTGACGAGGACGCCGACCTGCGCCCCGCGACCGACCCCCACCATGATCGACATGGGTGTGGCAAGACCCAGGGCGCAGGGGCACGCGATAATCAGCACCGCAACGGCGTTGACAATGGCAAATGCCAACTTCGGCTCGGGACCGGGCAACAGCCACAGAATGAACGTCAGCGCCGAAATTACGAGCACGGCGGGGACAAACAGGCCGGCGACTTTGTCTGCCAGCCCCTGGATCGGCGCACGGCTGCGCTGGGCTTGAGCAACCATGCCCACGATCTGTCCGAGGAGTGTGTCGCTGCCGACCCGCTCGGCCTGCATGGTAAAACCGCCGGTGCCATTGAGGGTTCCGCCTGTCACCCTGTCGCCGACGTTCTTTTCCACTGGCAGTGGTTCGCCGGTGATCATCGACTCCTCGACGTTCGACCGGCCCTCCAGGACCACACCGTCGACAGGCACCTTGTCGCCCGGAACCACACGCAGGTGGTCGCCCACCCTGACTTGATCGAGCGGGACTTCTTGATCGCCCCCTGGCAGAACCTTCCGTGCCGTCGGCGGAGCCAGATTGAGCAAAGCTTTGATGGCGCTTCCGGTGCGACTCCGCGCGCGGAGTTCGAGCACCTGGCCGAGCAGCACCAGAACGATAATGACAGCCGCCGCTTCAAAGTAAATCCCGACCTTGCCGCCATGCTGCATCGCATGGGGGAAGATGCCGGGGGCCAGCATGGCCACCACACTGTAGATGTACGCCGCGCCGACGCCGATGGCGATCAACGTGAACATGTTCAAGTTTCCCGTCAGCAGCGACCGCCAGCCGCGGCGGAAGAACGGCCAGCCGGCCCAGCAGACGACGGGCGTCGTCAGCGCGAATTGAATCCAGCGCGAAATGTGACTGTCCGCCCACGACGGAACGGCCGGGGCCGGAAGGATGTGGGCCATCGCCAAGACGAACACGGGTACTGTGAGCGCAGTGGCGATCCAGAAGCGCCGGACCATGTCACGCAGTTCAGCATGCTCTTCGTCATCCGTCGCCGCTGTCGCGGTGATTGGCTCCAATGGCATGCCGCACTTTGGGCAGTCGCCTGGGTGATCCTGTTGGACCTCGGGATGCATGGGGCACGTGTAAATCGTTATATCCGCTGACGGCGAGACCCAGGCCGGGTTTCGCTCCAGGGCCATGCCGCACTTCGGACAGTCGCCCGGTTTGTCCGACTCCACACCGGCGCACATGGGACAGTAATACTTGGCCAATGCCGACGGCTTTTGAACATCCGTCACGGCGTGATCGTGACAGCAGGCCGCCGAATTGTCGGGTGACGGTGCGCTGACCGAATGGGCGGCGAGTGATGGGGCCGCACGGGCCGTGAGGTATGGCTTCGGATTGTCCCGGAACTTGTCGACGCAATGAGTGCTGCAGAAGTGGTAAGTCCGCCCCTCATGGACCCACGATGCCGCGGCATGCTGGGGGTCGACCGACATGCCGCAGACGGGGTCTATTTCTGTTGCAGAATTCCGTGGAGCGGAGTGCTGGTGTGCCATCCTGTTGTCTCCGTTAGTCCATAGTTGATGCCTGGGGCGAGTGGCATGGCGGCTCGATGGCTGCCAGGATCGGGCACCCTTCCAATTGGCCCTGACCATCGCAGGCTTGGATGAGCGGCACGAGCGCGCGCTTCATCCGCTGCAGATCGCGTATACGCTGGTTGATGTCGGCCAATTTTAATTCTGCATGCTGTCGAACCTGCGCGCGAGTGGTCTGTGGATCGATCTTGAGAGCGAGCAGTTCTCGAATTTCCCGGAGCGTAAATCCCAGTCGTTGGGCCTGCTTGATAAAGCGCAGCCGGCGCACGGCTTCGGGGTCAAACTGCCGATAGCCGGAAGGTCGTCGATCCGGCCTCTCTAGCAGTCCCTCGCGTTCATAGAAGCGGACAGTTTCCACGCCAATTCCCGCTTCCTTGGCCACCTGTCCGATCGTCAGCGTTTCCATGTGCCTGCTCCATGGGAGATCATACACCCTGGAGTATACTACAGAGTCAAGTCTAGTCGCAGATTCCAGTTGGAATGGGTCGCGCCGATCGTCGGTCTCCGCGCCTTCATTTCTCCCCGGCCAACAAAGCAACAGCGGAGTCATCTCCACGAGACAACTCCGCTGGGCAGTCTTCGATAGCATTCCTGAAGGTCCGCAGACCCGCAGCACGCCCGGCGTTACCGCTTGGGAAGTGAGGGATTCTCGATCTTCAGCAGCTTCTGCAGTTTAGACATTTCGGCATTAGCCGCTTCGATCTCGTGAACGACATCAGCACAGCACGCACACATCTCGACGTGGTCTCCCTTCGCGAGCGCCTTGTCCAGCATGTCGCAGTGTCCGAGCACTTTCTTTTGGATCTCTTCGATCTTGGCGATGGCGGCTTGGACATCTTTATTATCGGAATGATCCTTCTTCAGTTGAGCCAGGCCCTGCTGCGCCTTTTCAGCTCCTTGCCGGGCGGCTGTCGCGTGTTCACGCGCTTGGGCCGGCGTCGGCTGCGCGGTTTGTCCGTAGTAGTACAGTGCACGCGCTTGGCTATGGGCCTGCTGCTGCCAACCCATCGACTGCCAGAAATTGTAAGCGGTGCCCTTCGCCTTCGCGGCAGCACCATCTTGAGCTAACCCTGATTGCCCCACCATCGCAAGCGTCATTGCACCGATGGCCAGCATTGTTGCCAGTTTCATGATTCTGTCCCCTCAACGGCGTTTTGAACATGTTCAGCCAGCCCGTGCCACACGGCCAGAGCCTGAAATCCCAGGTCTGCATGCTGTCTCGTCTCACAACTCTTTAGATGTCAGTTCCGAATGGTTTCTTCGCCGCCGAAAGGAGTTTCCCAAGTTCGGGACGACTAAATTCCGCGAAATTGCCGATTTGGACGTTCCGCAACGCTCACGGTCGATGACTTAAGTCGTTTACCATGAGGACCGTGCAACTATCGCCCCATATGGCAAAGGTCAAGGATCAACATCGGTGATGACGGGACAGTCTTGCGGCAAGCATGTCACCGAATTACTACCGCCGCTTCTTGTTTCGCATCTCAGGTGAAGAACTGTGCGGGATCGTGCATCTAATCTCGTCGATGTCTCGTCCAGGGAGGTGGCCAGTGGTTGGCCTCCTGACGGCGAGCTCGTGATGCGAGCACAGGGAGGCAACCCAGCGGCTCAGCGGCTGCTTTATGACGTCTGTTGTCAGCGAGTCTTCCGGACCGTCTACCGGATGGTTGGACTGGCCGACGCTGCCGATGTGACACAGGAAGTCTTTTTGCAGGTGTTTCGTTCGCTCCATCAATTCTCAGGCTTGAGTCGTTTTGAGACCTGGTTATTCCGAATTTCGATCAACGAGTGCATGCAGTTTCGTCGGCGACGCCACCGGAGGCCAAGTGTGGCGTTGGAGCACGATCCCTTGGACAAGCATCCTGACGCCGCGCGCTCCTTTGACCATCAGGAGTTGATGGAACAGGCACTCGCGCGTCTGGAGCCGGAGCTGCGCACCGTGTTCCTGCTCAAAGAGGTCGAGCACCTGTCCTATTCGCAGATCGCCGAAGTCTTGCAGATCGCGGAAGGAACAATTGGCTCCCGACTGAATCGCGCGCGTCGTCAGTTGCAGTCCATCTTGATTGAACTCGGCTGGGAGGCGTAACCATGGACTGCGCAACAGCACGAGAACTTCTGTCCGCATTCTTCGACGGCGAATTGTCAAAGCCGTCAGCGGAAGATGTCGCCCAGCACTTGGAAGATTGCGCCGAATGCCGACAAGAGATCGACCATTATCGGCAACTCTCCCAATTGGCTGCCCAACTGGAGACCATCACAGGGCCCGATCAGTTCGCTCAACTCCAAGAAACCTTGAAGCCGCCACCCGTACTGGGTCAGACGACGCGAACCCGATCCACACAGAGGCGTTGGAGAACAGCAGCTGTCTCCGCAATGGTCACGGTTCTGATTCTGTCGACTGTCTCAAGTTGGTTCTGGTATCAGCATTCCCACGCTATGGAAGCGAGCTTTAACCGGTTTCTGGGAGCTTTCACGCGATCACCAGAACATGCGGAGAATGTGCTTTCGGAGATCTACGCTGGACAACCGGTGTCACTTGATGAGGCCGAGAAGATCCTGAAGTATCGCCCAGCCGTGGCCCGAGGTCTTCCTCCTGGTTACACACTCGCTAGCGCGTATGTGATCAAGATGCCTTGCTGTGTATGCTTGCAGGCGAATCTACGCGGTTCTGCCGGTCGCGGAATTGCTGTCTTTGAGCACGACGGGCATCAGCCGCATTGGTTCGGCAATCGTCCGGCTATCGACACCGTCTGTCAGGGCCAGCCTACGCGGCTGATTCAACTGGACGGATCTGTCGCCGCCACATGTCGTTGTGGGCAGCGTTATCTGACGGTGATCGGCCCTAAGGACTTGGGCGAAGTGCATCAACTGATCGGCTTTTGGGTACAGGAAGTGTCGCCTCCGCAGCTCAACTGACCGCTCGCTTCTGTAGCCGAACCCCGTGGTCCGGGCGATCTCGATCACGAGTTCGCGAACCTCTCTGGGCTTCCGCTGGCCCCCCTTCGGATGCTTGGTCTTCGTGCCGTGTTCTTCGCGCATCCACCGGTAGAAGGTGCTCGGGCTGACGATCGTGATCAATTCTTCGATCGCCCGGCCCAGGGCTTTGCCAAACTCCAGCAGCCGCTTCCGCTCTTCCGGTTTGGTGTGAACCTCGCCTTTGATCCGGTTGCGGAGGATCTTGTTCTCTTCCTTCAGGAACTGGACATACTTCGCCAGTTCACGGTCGGTGCCAGACGCGATCAGGGCCAGCAGTGGGTGGAAAATCTTGGCCATCGGGGTATCGTCGTGACTTCGTATTCTGGCGGGAGTTGCACATGCCTTGTACTCCGCTTTGCCCCCAGAAAAACGTGCAGCGGTGGTCGCTTTCTGGGCTGCCGAGAAACCGGTTGGAAGGCAGATGCGTATCTCATTTGCCAGGATGACGTGTTGTTCGCCAGCGGACTGCGGTCCTATCTCGAACAGACACTGTGGCCGCAGCCGCAAACCGGTCTCGTGTCGGTGTATTGCCCCAAGGCCCTGTTGCTGATGGCACTCTACACGATTCGCAGCGAGCGGCAGTTGTGTGAGCGAATCGATACCGACTTGCTGTTTCGCTGGTTTCTGGACATGTCTCCGGAAGATCCTGCGTTCGACCCCACCGTGTTGACCTACAACCGCCCCCGGCTGGATGAATTCGGAATCACAAGAGCATTTTTCGACGCGGTCCTGAAACAGGCGAAGGCGTAGGGGCTATGCAGCGATGATCATTTCAGTGTCGATGGAACGATGATCGAAAGCCTGGCCTCGATGAAAAGTTTTCGCCCAAAGGACGAGCAGAACAGTTCAGCCGAGGGGGAATCCAATTCGTTCAAGCCTCGAAATCCCGATGTGGATTTTCACGGACAGAAACGCTGCAATGAAACACACATGAGCCGGACGGATTCGTCGCGTCCCAGTAGTGCGCAAAAGCGCGGTCGACGGCTTCCACCTGGTTATCCAGCCGCTCGCCATAGCGGGCCATCAAGGCGCGTCGGCGATAGACGTCCAATTCCAGCAGCTTCGCGAAGCGTTCGTATCCCCAGTTTCGTTCTCCCTGCAGCCAGTCTTCCAGATGCGCGAGATCGCGCTTGTTCTGGTAGTACTCTCCGATGTCGCGCAGAGTCAGGCTCTTGTCGACGAGTAATGGCCAGGGAACGAACACTGAGAACCCCAGCGCCGCCGCTCCATTGTGGGGAATCACATCCGTTGTCCTGTATCCCAAGCGGCTGGGTTCTGGTAGACCTGGCGCAGCCATCTCATCCAGCGACCAGCGGGATAACAACTGTGATCCGTCCATGTGAAAATGACGGCTTTCGTCTGGTCCGCTGCCAGGGCGAATGGGTAAGCGATCCAGGTGCCAAGCTACTCAATGGCGTCGTAGAGCGGCTTGAATCCCACCACAGCCTGCTGCAAAACCAGTTCTCCTGCCGCAAACGCTCCGGCCAACTCCCGCACGCCGAAGCCCTCCCTGCCCTCTCCAAACTCAGCGACCTCCACCAAACGCACCTTCACGCGCCATAGAACCACCCGTGACATAATTCGCAAACCAGATAAAACGAACGTTTGTATGAATGACTCGCCTCGAGAGCATCGGTCTACGGAACCGAAGGGGTATCGCTTGTCCGTTGGATTCTTTGGCGAGCCGGTGCCTGGTCCAGTCGTGGTCGGCATCGTTGCCGAGATTACGCCACCTTACCGAAACAGGCGAGCAATCAGCCCTTTTCGCTTCGGGCGTTTTGGTGTGGATTGCTGTTCGACCGTCTTGGCCGCTTTGGCTGGTGACACACTTTGCGGCTTTACCGGTTCCGCCAACGCCAGTTGCTTCTGCACCGTGGCCATCAGCACATTGCCCTCATGAATCCGCTCATTCAGGCTGTGGATGATCTCGACCTGGCTGGCAATCTGCCGGTCTTTGACCTTCAGCTGCTCATCCGCCGACTGTAGCTGATCGCGGAGCAGGGCCACGACTTCGCCCAGCGGGCCGAAGTCCTCACCGGCGCTGGCTTTCGACCGGGGACGATCGCCATACTCCCGCTTCAGCAATTCACCGCTGATCTTCCAGGTGAACTGCTCGCCAGCGGCCTTCATCCGTCGAACATCTACGACCGTAGGAAGCAGGTGTTCACGATCAGGATGCTCCTCGTCCGCGACGATAGCCCGGATGAACCGCCTGAGCGTGGTCACGGACACCCCCGTGACCGTGGTCGCCTCGCGAATGGAGTGGAAGTCTGACATGCGACGGTAGCGTACCAGAGCCCGGAGTATAGGCAAGAGCCGTGGCCAAGGCGTGAGCATTGTCAGAATGCACATGGCGAGCCCGTGAGATCGTGGCACGGGAGGATTCGCCTAAACCCAAATGAGTCCATGAAATTCCATGGTTTATTAAGACATTCCGATGTAAACCTATGACTATGAAGATAACCGGTTCCGGCCGGTTGCTTATCGACGCTGTCCGCTGGTTCCGCGACCCCGCGGAATCCCATCGTCTGATTTAGGACGTCGTCGAACGGAATTGCGCGATCGAAGGCTTGCCCCCCCTCTCCGACGGAAGTCCGGCCGTGCCGGATCGAACGTCAGCGGAGCTCGGAGCAGCCCGGCTCAAAGGGCAACGTCCGACCCAACGAATCTGAAAGTGAAGTCACTTCCTGAAGGCAATCGGCGACTCAGCCATCGCGTGTGCCCCGCTCAGCGGGTAAATTGGGTGACTTCTCACAACAAATCCAACTCTGAAAAGTCCGCCTGGGATCGTACGCGACGATGGGACGAGCTACGGAATCTGAGTGGGCAACCAGAAAACTGCGGATCGATGCTGCGCTGAATGCCGCCGGATGGACCATCGTGCCGTTCTCCCCGACGTTACCTCTCGCAAGCCTGACCAAACACGCTGTCGAAGAATTCCCGACGGCCAACGGGCCCGCAGACTATGTCTTGTTCCTCAACGGCGCACTTGTGGGAGTCATCGAAGCCAAGAAACTGAGCTTGGGTCCCCAGAATGCTCTCGTGCAAGCGGAGCGATATTCTCGTGGACTTGAGGTCGACACCTACGAATTCCGCGGCCATCACGCCCCCTTCCTTTATGCGACCAATGGCGAGGTCATCTGGTTCCACGACATCCGTCACGAACTGGAACGATCCCGCTCGATTGTCGCGTTTCATACTCCCGCAGCACTCCAGGAAAGACTGACTCGCGACTTCGACCAAGACGGTCACTCGCTTTTGCACTTGCCGAATAATCATCCGCGGCTGCGCCCCTATCAGATCGAGGCGAATGCTGCGACTGAAGCTGCAATCATTGATCGTAAGCGGCAGATGCTTGTGGCCATGGCCACTGGTACCGGCAAGACCTTCACAACCGTCAACCAGATCTATCGTCTGATGAAGACGGGTGTAGCCCGTCGAGTTCTCTTCCTCGTCGATCGGAGGGCACTCTCTGCCCAGGCGGTGCGGGCGTTCGCATCTTTCGAGCCGGAACCGGGTCTCAAGTTCGACCGGATCTACGAAGTTTACAGTCAGAGATTCCAACGCGAGGACTTTGACCAGGATGAAAAGTTCGATCCAAAAGTGCTCCCCGCGTCTTACTTGCTCAACCCGCAGCCAGGGCACGCTTTCGTTTATGTCTGCACGATTCAACGCATGGCCATCAATCTGTTCGGTAGGGCCGCAGCATTTACGTTGGGTGAAGAGGAAACCGACGACGAAGCCGGGCAACTGGATATTCCGATTCACGCTTTCGACTGCATCGTGGCCGATGAATGCCATCGCGGATACACGTCCAGCGAAATGTCGCTTTGGCGAGGCACGCTCGAACATTTCGACGCCATCAAAATCGGTCTCACGGCGACGCCCGCAGCTCACACGAAGGCGTACTTTCACGACATCGTGTACCGGTACGAATACGAGCGCGCTGTCCGCGAAGGCTTCCTCGTCGACTTCGATGCGGTGACGGTCAAGTCAAACGTCCGCTTGCAGGGACTGTTTCTGAAAGAGGGGGAGCAAGTCCATCTAATCGACCCGACGACCGGAGCGACTCAGCTCGACTTGCTCGAAGATGAGCGTCAATTCGACACCGTCGAGATTGAGCGTAAGGTCACGGCTCCCGAATCGAATCGCAAGATCATCGAAGAAGTCAAGAAATACGCTCTGGATCACGAAGCGAAATACGGCCGTTTTCCCAAAACGCTGATCTTCGCGGTGAACGATCTGGCCCACACATCCCATGCGGATCAGTTGGTCACGTTGTGCCGGGAAGTCTTCGGCCGCGGCGAATCGTTCGCCCAAAAGATCACCGGCAGTCCCACGGTCGATCGCCCATTACAGCGTATTCGCGAGTTCCGCAATCGGCCGAATCCCTCGATTGTGGTGACGGTCGACATGCTCTCCACGGGTGTGGATATTCCCGATCTGGAGTTCATTGTTTTTCTCCGGCCCGTGAAGTCACGAATTCTGTTCGAGCAAATGCTCGGCCGAGGGACAAGGAAGGGCGAACGATATCCCGACAAGTCGCATTTCGCGGTGTTCGACTGCTTCGACGGCACGCTCCTCAAGTACTTCCGGGAAGCGTCTGCGTTCACTCGCGAGCCTCCAGAAAAGCCGTCACGCACGTTCCCCGAAATTATCGAGGACATCTGGCAGAATCGCGACCGAGATTACAACGTCCGCTGCCTGGTTCGCCGGTTACAACGCGTCGAGAAGGAGATGTCCGGGGACGCGCGCGATCTGTTCGCCGCGTTCTTGACCGATGGCGATGTCGGTCGCTTCGCCAAAGAGTTGCCGGGGCGACTGTCGGCGGACTTCACGGGAACAATGCACACGCTGCGCGACAGCAACTTGCAAGCACTGCTGGTCAACTACCCCCATCCGACCCGTCGATTCCTCATCGCCCCGGAAGCCCAAGACGAGGTGAGTTCCACCTGGCTCATCCGCGACGGTGCCGGTCAGGAGTACAAGCCGGAAGATTACCTCGCGGCCTTCGGCAAGTACGTACAGGAAAATCCGGATCGCATTGCCGCGGTCAAGATTCTCCTCGACCGTCCACAGGACTGGAGTACCGACGCCCTGACGGAGCTGCGTTCCAAGCTGTCGGCCAACAAGCTCCGCTTCACTGAAGACAATCTCCAGAGGGCGCACGCGGCCACGTACCACAAATCCCTGGTGGACATCATCTCGATGGTCAAGCACGCTGCTAATGACACGGAACCGCTGCTAACGGCGAGCGAGCGCGTCGACGCCGCTTTGGCTAGGCTCAGTGTCGACCGAACTTTTTCCTCTGAACAATCCCTTTGGCTTAGTCGCATTCGCTCACACCTTGTTGCGAACCTGTCCATCGATCGATCCGATTTCGATGACCTTCCCGTCTTCAGTCGCGAAGGAGGCTGGGCAAAGGCAAATCGCGTGTTCGATGGACACTTGTCAGAATACTTACACGCGCTGAATATAGAAGTTGCACTTTAGGAATCATGGCGATGCCGACAATCGAAGCCTTAGTTCACGGAAGCATCCACTTGTCTGTGAACGAATTCTGTTTTGAACAGTTGATCGAAAAGCTTCCGCGTGCGAGCACAGTCAGATGCTGTACCTATGGCGTCCCGATCACAATTGAGCAGTCTCCACTATGGCAGCTAACTCGCACTGACAGCGCCGCATCGGTGCTGTTGTTCGTGAATGTTCCACAGTCAACTAATCGGCTAAAGCAATTAGATGCTCTTACGAGGCTTAGCACAAGCGGCCCACACATACAGTTGTACCTCTGCGACAGACTCCACGCGAAGGTCATGGTCGTGGATGATTTTATTTACCTGGGATCTGCGAACATTTCAGCTGGTTCACAGTCAAACTACGAATGCGGTTTTGTGTGTGAATCGTCGGATAGTGCACGCACTATCAATAGATGGCTGCATGAAACAGTAATTTCAGACGCGGACTGTTTTGACCCCAGTTCAGGAAGTTGCGGAGAACTCATTCTGCGATGGTGGCGAGACGACAGTCAATCTCTATTGGACGCTACCAATGAGGGATGGGATTCAGCATGTGAGTGCCGGATGCGTTCCCTCTCTTTGGAATTGTTGAGTGCAGGTATCAATGATGGAATATGTCGCCTTAGCCTATCGAGCCTGATTGCTGATCCAAAGCATGTTCGAATTGTTCGAGAGTGTGCACGCGGAATCGTGGATTCGGAATGCGTTACGCTTCCGGCGGGTGTCGGTGATCAGGATTTTGAACAAACGCTTTTGTCGCAGATGATTGAGGACTCGCCTGAAAACTGCATTGATGCCTGGTCTGAGTGTGCTTCCTCAGATGCTGACGAGTTATATTCGGCATATGTCGAGTTGCGACGAAGAATCGAACCGATCTGCGAGATTGTGAACCAAGCGTACCAAGCCGCAATTCAGTAGAGTTACGTTTATAGAAGAGATTCAAAGTGTCAGATGTCGTCCAAAAACTCTGGGGGTTCTGCCACAACCTGCGTCACGATGGCGTGGGGTACACCGAGTATGTCGAGCAGCTCACGTATCTCCTGTTCCTGAAGATGGCCGACGAGCGCGGGCTGGAACTTCCCAGCGGCTGCGATTGGCGGGCGCTGCGCGATCTCAGCGGCACGAATCTGCTGGATGGCTATACCGATATTCTCCGCAAGCTCGGCAAACAGCCAGGATTGCTGGGGGACATCTACAGCCAGTCCCAATCGCGGTTCAGCAAGCCGACGACGCTGAAGCAACTCATCGGCCGCATCGACGAGACCGAGTGGACTTCGCTGGGTGTCGACATCAAAGCCGCGGCCTATGAAGGCTTGCTCGAAAAGGCCGCCAGCGAAGGTAAAAGGGGGGCCGGGCAACTCTTCACTCCGCGCGTGCTGATCGACTGCATCGTCCGTTGCATGAAGCCCGATCCGCGGTCCGCCGCTCAGTTCGCCATCTGCGATCCCGCCTGCGGCACTGGCGGTTTTCTCGTCTCCGCGTACGAATGGCTGATCTCGGTCACCAAACAAGGCGGCGAACTCGATCGCGCCACGGCCCGGCGAGTGAAGTCCAAAACCTATTTCGGTCAGGACATTGGGGAGACCCCTCGCCGGCTGGCGCTGATGAACCTCGTGCTGCATGGCTTGGAACCGCAAATCGCGCTGGGCGACACGATCTATGAACCGCCGGCCGGGCAACGGTTCGATTGCATCCTTACCAATCCGCCGTTTGGCACAAAGGGAGCGAACCAAGCCCCTGACCGGGATGACTTCACGATCGCCACCAGCAATAAGCAACTTAACTTCGTGCAGCATGTGTTGACCGTGCTGAAAACCGGCGGTCGTGCCGCGGTGGTCCTGCCCGACAACTGTCTATTCGCCGATCAGGCCGGCGAAGTCTTCAAGATCGTGACTGAAGATTGCTGCCTGCACACGGTCCTGCGGCTGCCGCGCGGCACGTTCACGCCCTACAGCACCGGCGTGAAGGCAAATGTCGTGTTTTTCACGAAGGGCCAGCCGACCGAGGCCGTCTGGATCTACGATGCCCGCACCAATGTCCCCGGCATCACCAAGAAGGACCGCCCGCTGACCACGGCCCACTTTGCCGAGTTCGAGAAGTGTTACGGTGCCGACCCGAACGGCCTGTCGAAACGCAAGGTCGGGGACTCACCCTCCGAGACCGGCTACCTGGGTGGCGACCGCTGGCGGAAATTCACGCTCAAGGAGATGAAGGCCCGCGACTTCAAGCTCGATGGTCTCAAATGGCTCAGAGAGGACTCGCTGGACGACGCGGACGATCTTCCCGAACCGGAAGAACTCATCACCGACGCCGTCGCTGAACTGGAAGGGGCCGTGGGCGAACTGAATGCGATTCTCGCGCTGCTGGAGAATGGCAGTCCGGCCGAGACGGTCACGCCATGACGACGGCCCCCAAACCGCCCCCCAGCATCCGGCATTACTTCGTCGATGAAGCAGGCGACCCAACGTTGTTCGCCAGTCGCGGCAAAGTTCTCGTCGGTACGGAAGGTTGTTCGGCGTTTTTCATCCTCGGCAAGCTCGACGTGGCTCAGCCGGAGTTGTTGGCATCGGAACTCTCCGCGTTGCGGCTCCAACTGCTGGCCGATCCCTACTTCCGGGGTGTGCCGTCGATGCAACCCGAGCAGCGAAAGACAGCGCTCTCGTTCCACGCGAAAGATGATCTGCCGGAAATCCGCCGCGAAGTCTTGGCCTTGCTGCTCAAGCACGACGTGCAGTTCTACGCGGTCGTGCGCGACAAGCAGGTCATCACACAGAAGGTGCTGGAGCACAACCGGAAGCAGCCGACCTACCGCTATCACCCCAACCAGCTTTATGACCGCTGCGTCAGCCAGTTGTTCAAGGAACGGCTGCACAAAGATGCCGGTTATTCCATCAGCTTTGCTCGGCGCGGCAAATCAGATCGTACGGAAGCTCTGGAGAAGGCGCTGGAGGCCGCCCGCGGGGCATTTCGGCAGCGGTGGGGGATTGCCGGGACGGCCCCGATTGAAATCGTGCCGGGAAGCCCGCCCGAGATTGTCTGCCTGCAAGCCGTCGACTATTTTCTGTGGGCTTTGCAGCGGTTTTACGAGAAGGGTGAGGAGCGGTTTCTCAGCCTGATCTGGCCAAAGACGAAACTGGTGATCGACGTGGACGATACTCGCGACAAGCCCTACGGCGTCTACTACACCCAGGCCCACCCGCTCACGCTCGCCACCCGCGCAAAAAAATAGCCGGAGGATATAGGAGCCGTCGGTTACCCGACTGCTCACACGGCATGGAGCCGAATTTTGTCCCCCAGCTAGAAGAAAGCTTACCTGATGACCGCCCCTCTGACAACCACGGTTGCTGCCTGCCGTGCGGTTAAGCCACCTGTCAGGGGGCCTGCGCAGTGACAGCTACGCAAGGTGACTCGTTGGAACTGCCCGAAGGGTGGGTGTCAGTACCTCTGGGAAATCTGATTCAGCCATCGAAAGCACGTGTTGAACCTTCGGATTGCGCGGATGCGCATTATCTGAGCCTTGAGCACATCGAGTCCGCAACGGGGCGAGTGATCGGAAAGGGAGTTGGTGCTGAAGTTGCCAGCACGAAGGCCGTCTTCCAGCGGGGGGATGTCCTTTATGGCAAACTGCGGCCTTATCTGAACAAAGTCACCGTCGCAGAATTCGACGGCATTTGTTCGACCGACATCCTCGTTTTCCCGCAAGCGCTGGCGATCGAAAGCCAGTTCCTTCGGCATTTCCTCTCCACACCAGAGATCGTAGAGTTTGCGAATCATCACTCGTCGGGTGTGCAACTCCCCCGTGTCAGCTTTTCCAGCCTCGCTTCCATTCAGATCCCGCTGCCGCCCCTGGCAGAGCAGCGGCGGATTGTGGCGAAGGTGGAGAAGCTACTCGCGCGGGTGCAGGCCGTTCGTGAGCGGTTGGTCCGTGTGCCGCTGATCCTCAAACGCTTCCGCCAAGCCGTCCTCGCCGCCGCTTGCGATGGGCGATTGACGGCAAGATTTAGGGAGTCGATCCGATCAGATTCGGATGAGGTTGTTGTGGCAGCCCGTTGATTTACTCTCCTCCGCAGCCTGGGGATTTGTTACGCTGGGCCGCGGCGCGGGCGGCGGGGTTTTGAGGTTGGGCGTGGAAGGACGGCCGGGATGGCGATGGGGCGGCGGAAGACTGAGCGGCAGGCGGCGCTGTTTTTGACGGCGGACGAGTTGCCGAAGTCGGGCGGGCATCCGTTTTATATCAGACTCAACAAGCTGCTGGTGGCGGCCAAGTTCGATGAATGGATTGAAGCCCGCTGTGTGAAGTACTACGACGCACGGCCCATCGGTCGTCCCAGCATTCCGCCGGGCGTCTACTTCCGGATGTTATTAGTCGGCTACTTCGAAGGGATTGATTCCCAACGGGGCATCGCCTGGCGGTGTGCGGACAGTCTGTCGCTGCGGGAATTTCTGGGCACGCCGCTGTCGGAAGACACGCCCGACCACACGACGTTATCCACCATCCGTCAGCGGTTGCCGGCGGAAGTCTTCAGTGAAGTCTTCGAGTTTGTCCTGAAGATCGCGGCCGAGCGAAAACTCATTGATGGTCAAACGGTCGGAGTCGATAGCACGACGCTGGAAGCCAACGCGGCGATGAAGAGCATCGTGCGGCGGGACAGCGGCGAAGACTGGAAGGCCTACATCAAGCGGTTGATGCTGGAAGCGGGCGAAATCACAGAAAACGATGAGCCTTCCGACGAAGACCTGCGGCGGTTCGACCAGAATCGTAAGGATAAAAAGGTCTCGAATGCGGAGTGGGTGTCGAAGACCGACCCCGAGGCTGAGATCACCAAGATGAAGGATGGGACGACGCACTTGGCGTATAAAGCCGAGCATGTGGTGGACTTGGCCAGCAACATCATTGTGGAAGCCGCGATCTACCAAGGCACTCACGCCGACAGCCGGACATTGCCCCAGAGTGTAGTCGACGCCCAGCGGCATCTGGACCACATCGGCCATGAGCAGCACATTGAAGAAGTGGCGGCTGATAAAGGCTATCACTCGGCCGGCTGTTTAGAGATGTGCGATCGACTCCAGATAAGAAGTTACATTCCCGAGCGGAAGTCACAACGTCAGTCGAAGTGGACGAATAAACCGGAGTCGCAACGTCGGGCAGTGATTAATAATCGTCGTCGGATCCAACGGTCAAAGAGTAAACGTTATCAACGATTGAGAAGTGAACGAGTGGAGCGTAGCTTCGCCCACGTGTGCGACACCGGCGGGATGCGACGGAGTTGGCTGCGGGGCCTGGAAGACGTGACGAAGAGATACGTGATCGCCGCGGCGGCCTACAACCTGGGTCGGATCCTGCTGGCATTGATTGGCAGCGGCAAACCGCGGGAAGCGGCCGATCTGGGCCTGTGGCCAGCGCTGAAATCGGCCTGGATGAGGCTTAAAACGCTCCCCGGCGACCCCAGCCAACACGGGAGCCGAGTAGCGGCATGGCCGGCGAAAATCCGGGCCGCCCAGGCCGCAGTCTAAAATCGGCCGCCGACAGGCCTAAATCGACGGGCTGGTGGGCGAAGTTGCTGACCTTCCATCAGGTTGGGATGCAGCATCAATTCAAGATATCAGTTCAAACGTTGTCGACTGCCCTCACTCAACGCCCAAATGGACTGATGAAGGGGAGATTTGCCTTCGCACGACCAATTTCCGCGCGGGATATCTCGATATCGCCGAGGTTCGATATGTAGCACCCGAAACCTTTCAACAAAGGGTGTCCCGTTTAACTCCGGACGCTGGCGACATTCTTTACAGCCGCGAAGGTGGCATTCTGGGGATTGCATGCCTCATGCCACTGGGTTTGCGGGCATGTTTGGGACAACGAATGATGCTTATCCGAGTCGACAAGACTCGATGTGTCCCGGCATATGTGATGCACTTTCTGAATTCACCTCGCACTACTGCAATCGTTCGTGAGATGACTGGTGGAACTGCTTCTCCTCATCTCAATGTAGGGGATATTAAAGCCTTCGTCGTACCCTTGCCACCACTTGTCGAGCAAACGCAGATCGTTCGAATAGTCGACATGCTGTTTGAACTTGCAGAGTCCATTGAACAGAGAGTCACCGAAGCAACGACGCGTGCAGACAGACTGACGCAGTCCATTCTCGCCAGAGCCTTCCGAGGCGAACTCGTTCCCACCGAAGCGGAGTTGGCCGAGATCGAAGGGCGGGAATACGAATCCGCCGAACAACTGCTGGCCCGAGTGCGTTCTGCTCCCTCGGCCGAGAGCACGCCTCGCCCCCGACGCAAAAAGGCCGTGACTTCTGCCGATGCCGTTGGGCAGCGTCAACGGCTGGAACGCGGGCAGGTTGTGCTGGACCTGTTGTTGCTGCTCAATGCTTGGAAGAAGCCGGTGTCGATTCTGGTTCTGGAACCGGCGCTGCTGCTTCTGCGGAACGACGCGGCACGGGAAACGCTCCTCAAGGGTGTCGCCACTCCGCGACAACGCCGGGCCTTGAAGCAACATCCTCAGTTCATCGTCGGGCTAGATGTGCTTTATGCCACGCTGGCCGGTCGGGGCGTGATCGAGCGAGTCGGCGATTCCGCCTGGAAGCTGCTCAAGCCCGACCTGATTCACACGGCCACCGCAGCCGACCGCAAGAAGGTGGCCGCCGTGGTGAAGGCGATTGAATCGCTAAACGATGTTCGCAGTTTGCCGGCGATTGTCGCGGAGCTGACGCATGAGCGCTACGAGGTCACTGTTTAACGAACCCGCCGATGATTTTCAGGCCGACCCCCATCGCCGCGAACCGGTGTTGTGGGTCGAGCGAATTGTCATCGTGGAACGTCCGCAGGCGGACCTCGAACCGATTCGGGAGATTGAACTTCGTCGTGGCCTGAACATCATCGCCACGGCCCGCCCGAAGGGAGCCGACGGTCCCGTCGGTCACAACGTCGGCAAGACGCTATTCACCCGTTTGATTCGCTATTGCCTGGGTGAAGCGCACTTTGCCCGCGAGAGGGTTCGGCAGGCCATCGCGCAGGTTCTGCCGGATGGCTACGTCGTGGCCGTCATCTATGTCCAGGGGACACCCTGGGTCGTCGCGCGACCGATTGGAGCCCTGGCGACGGGCGATTCCTGGTGCGTGCCGGGGACGCAATGGCAAGCGGTCCTGGAAGACCCCACGCACGCCCTGAAGTACACGCAGTTTCTGGAAACGGTCCACAGTGCCACGGTGGCGACGTTTTCGAAGACGCACCTACCTCACGAGCAGCGTCCGGTTCGCTGGCAGGACGTCTTGGCGTGGCTGAGCCGGGATCAGTATTGCCGGTATCGTGACCCGCTGGAATGGCGGACTCCGGCGACCGAGTCGGGGACGAAGAACTTGAACGATGAGGACAGCAGCATTCTGCTGCGACTGGTGATGGACCTGGTGGAGGAGCCGGAAGTCCGATTGATTCATCGGCACAAACGGCTGCTCAGTCAGCGAACCAAGCAAGCGGCCGTGGTCGCGGACCTCCAAGGGGATCTCAAGCAGACACGCCGCTTTCTGGAAGATCGCTTGAAGCTCGACGCCGCGCTGCTCGACGCGGATTTGTTTGCTGCGGAAGCGAAGGGACGGGCGCTCAAACGGCAAAAGGGACTGAAGCAACGACTCGATGAATTGGAGACGACTTCGGGACTGGATGTACGCCGCCAAAAGTTAAGCGATGCCAACGACGCTGTGACGAAGCTGCAACAGCAGATTGACACCCGCGAATCGGACCGTCAGATCACCGAAGGGGAACTGCAGCAGGCTGAAGCCGCCAGCCAGCAGCAATTGATCGAGTACCTGGGTGATCTGACACACCCGTGCAGCTTGCCCGTCGGACGGTGTCCATTGAAAGGGCCTGGGCCGGAAGTCCCCGAGCGAAATCCGATTCGTGAATTGATCGTGAGTCAGAAGACCGCGGAACTGCAGTCCCTCGATCAGACGCTGGCTGAGCTTCGTCAGCAGCTCAGGACGGCGAAACAACGAGTCAAGCGAGCCGAACGCAGATCCCAGCGGCTGGACGCCAAAGTGCAACAGCGGCGGAGAAGTCTCTCGGCCAAGTTATCCACGGTCGATGCGGCGCTCGCGGAAGCCAGAGCCTACGGAACGGCGTTTCAGACGTTGAAGACCGCTCAGACCAAACTGTCGACGATGGATCGCAGAATTGATCAGTCACGCGAGACGCAGCGCGCCGCTCGCGACCAAATTGCCCAGAAGCGACGCGTGCTCGACGGCCATTTTCATCACGTGCTCCACTGGCTGTTGGGATCAGATTATTCGGGGCGGTTCGACATCTCAATGAAGGGCATCAATCTCATCCTGGACGAACACGAATCGGTTCCTGGCGAGGCGATGGCCACTTCGGGAACCGTGCATGCCCTGGACCTGGCCTGCCTGCGGGCCAGCGTGGGCGGGCTGGGAACCATGCCTCGACTCTTGATTCACGACAGTCCACGCGAAGGGGATCTTGAAGCTCACCTGTACGCCCGGCTGTTCTCGTGGGCCGTCAGGCTGGAAGCCGCTTGCCACGACGGGGAACCGTCCTTCCAGTACATCGTGGCGACGACGACGCCTCCGCCCAAGGAGATGATGAAACTGCCGTACCTCCGGCTCACGCTCGACGCACGCCACCCGCGTGGACTGTTGCTTCGTCGGCGGTTCTGAAATGCCTACGATGAGGTGACCACGCCGAAGAGATCCGTCAAGTCGGTGCGTTATCCGCCGTCGCAAGCTCGATTGTTTCAGGTACAGTCAGAGTTGGTGTGCTGCTGGCCGCGGCTTGCCCGTTGCTAGCCACCTTGCCATCGCCAGCATCGAGCCCGAACGCACGCCCCTCCGAGTCCTGAGTCGCGAGCTTCGCGGCATACTGCAACTTTTCAAGGCGATCCTTAAATCGCGGGTAGTTGGGGACAGGCTCCAGGACATCGTCATCAATCTTGAACTCTCGCCGAATGGCACTGAGTTCAATGCGAATCGAGTCTCCTTCCTCGCCGTCGCCGAGCGCTGACTCGATCTCTTCCAGCAGGATGAAAGCCTGCTCACGCTTGGCATCGGAAGGGTGATCTTGCAGAAACGCCTGCTTGGCACGTTCGACCCGCCGTGAGACCTTTTCTGCATTCAATTCCCGCTCAGCATCCCGCTGCATTTGACGCAGCTTCTTGAAAAGCACTTTCATCCGACTTTGGAAATCGGCGACGGCATTCCTGCTCTCCGACTTATCGGAAGCTGCACGCGAAAGATCATTCACGACATCAAGGGTTTTTCGTGCAAACCCCACCTTCTCGATATGCAGCTCATTGGAGATCGTGGCAAAGCACTGCTTGAGGGCATCGAACAGCGACCCTTCGGGAGGGAAGGCCGCGAGCACCGCCTCTTCGCTGAGTTTCGCAATTTCATCTGCGGCAGCATGGCAAAACTCGTCGAGATATCGTCTCGCAGCTTCCAACGCGATGCTCAACGGGATCAGGTCTTCGATCTCGACCAATGAGCGACCAACGGCATTCTTCAGCCCGATTTCCCCAGCGGACAAATCCCCCACTTGCAGAATGTGTTTGGGCTTCAGCAACTGCTTTCGCTTCACGCCGCCGCGTTGCAGGCTTTTCTTGGCATTGTTCCCGCCAGAATCGCTGTCCACCAAGACGATGACGGCGGGCTTTTCGACATCACGGCCGCGCGCCAAGTAGACCAGGTAGGGAATATGCCCCTCTCCTCCCGCCGGGACGATCGTGATCTTGTTCAAATCCAGTGTTTCAAGCTCAGATGCCTCATGTGCCCGCAGAAACGCCGCCGCACCTGCCAGTAGAATCTGATCGGCTGGACCTTCAACCATCAGATTGCAGTGGCCAATGAAAGTGGTTTCGGCGACGAATGAACCAAACGCCGATCGCAGCGGCTCATAATGATTACGCGACGCATCACGCACCACGCGCGTGCCCTCTTCCCCGACGCCCTTTTCCAGAACTCGCAGACGTTCGCCGTGATTCTTGTCAATCAGGAACGGCGAGTGCGTGACGTAGACGATCTGCGTGGGAGTTCGGCCTGGCAGTTCTGCTCGAACGAAGGCGTCGAAGACCTTCAACAGATCCTGTTGGCCTTGACTTGATAGAAATGCGTCCGGCTCATCCATCAGCAGGATCTCAGGCCGACCATCTGGCGGCTGATGGGCAAGGTACTGGATGTAATAGCTGAGGAAGTATTTGAGCCCACTGCTGCGTTCGCCGAAGGAATACTCGCGTCCCGTCCGATCACAGATCGTAAAGACCAGATCGAAATCGCGAGGGGAAACAAGTAGTTGAAAATGCCGGTCTTGGACCCACCAATGCGGGAAGTTCAGCACGGTTCCCAGAGCGACATTGATAGCGTCGATGATGCTGTTGGCGAAGGCATCGCGGCCGTAACGCAACGCCTCGAACAGCTCTTTCAACGCTTCGGAATCAATCTTGGCGACTTTGCGGATCAGGTCGTGTGCGAGCTGAAGCTCGGCCAAACGGCGGCCTGACGCTGACGACACGTCAATTGCTCCGACATCTTCGCCCGTGTCAACCGAGAATGCCTTGGCAATGTCGTCCGCCGACTGGGTTACCGTCTCCTTGGTGGAAAACCATTTCGAGTTGGAAAACGCGCTCTCGAACATTGAGACTCGACGCTTGCGTGATAGTTGCTCAAGGCGAGACAGTTGTGATTTGTCATCCGCCAACCATCGAATCGGCGCGCTCTCCGGGAGACCGACATTCTCCAAGAGCCGAAACACACTCGGAAGAAGACCGGCAAATGATGCTTTGGCCCCAGCCGACACTTGATGAGCAGAGAAGCCTTCTCCATTGGGGAGATAGACAGTCAGGTTGTCCTTCCCGGTCCGAAACATGTGGAAGGAATCGAACGAGACTCCTTTGGTGAAACCACAGGCGTTGGCGATCGCCTGGCGATCAGACGAGGTCACGCCGGTCCACTCGAATCCGAAGTCGGGCCACCGCATCTTCCCAGTTTCGACGGTGAAAAAACGCGAATGACGACAGAAATCGGCCCGCTCTATCCCATCGCCGCTGATTCCCTTCTCAATGGTCGTTAGG
>VFQN01001416.1_pt1 | contig 40301 bp, 45 predicted proteins | sample 3512371 | NCBI WGS metagenome assembly VFQN01 (sample SAMN10412370, study PRJNA504923) | tailings metagenome | isolation source: Replicate 2 from Balatoc abandoned mine | place: Philippines: Itogon, Benguet | collected 2017-08-28 | reverse complement strand
ATTGGGGGTGGCGCCGCCCTTAGAACTCAAGGTATAGGCCGAAACAGCCTCAGTGGTACCCGCTTGGCTTTTCCGGCAGGCAGTCCTAAACAGCCGAGCTCGCCTGGTCCCAAACAGGCTCTGGGAGCCGTAGCACCGGAACCCTTCCTCTGCTTCAGGCCTGCAGACGACTGCAGGCATGTTGTGCACACAGAAGTAAAGGTCAGCCTAATCCAGGTTCAAAAGGGCTGCGCAAGGAGGTTGCGTGTGGTTGGGGGGGCATGACTGCAATCAGCTGCAAGTTGGCGACTTGGCGTCTTCATGTCAAAAAGAGTATCCAAGCGCTACAGCCTGAGGTTGGGACAGTTGCACAGGTGGCCGCGACCAGCTGCGAGGGCGGCAGAGTTGCATGTTTGGAGGGTGTGGAGGGTTTGAGTGGTAGGTAGGAATACACCAGAGCTCAGGACTCCGCTGGCCAGGGTACTGTACCTCTGCGCACACTAGGGCCCTCATTCGCCACTAGCCATCCAACGTACAAGAGAGGGTGAGAGGCACCGTTCGTCCTGCCAAGCGCTGGATGCCGTCGCGGCGCCCGCTCACCAGCGCTACCTACACAACTCGTGCAGCTGGATGCGGGCGCATGTGGCGCAAGCACAACGTGCCACGGCAGGCCCCGCAGGCCAACATGCAACTCAACACAGCACCTGGCACCAGCTGGCACCCGTGGCGAAGCAAAGACCGTCAAAACCGTTCGCCTACCGGTGCCGGTGCCGTAGCTGCCCAGCCATGCGAACTGCTACAGCAACCCCAGGTGACACGCACGCGTGCCTCACTGCACGCGCAACCGCCACTACGGCGTGCCTCGCTGCACGCGCAACCGCCACCACGGTACATATACCGTACACCAACCACCATGCGTTTTTGTAGCGCAATCGCTGCATAGGGCCCCCTTCACGCGAGGCTCAACAGTACGGACTGTCGTACGAAGCTTTGCTGCTGTGGCCTTCCGTGCCAGTGTACCGGTATCCCGCTGGGTGGAGCACTGTCGTCCCGCCGTACCGGTCTTCTTATGCGGCGCGCTTCATGAGCGACCCGCACGGCTGCTTGTTCAGGTTGCCGTACATGTACGTCAGCTCCCCGCGCACGACGGTTGCAACCACCTTGCCGTACAGCTGCATGTCGGTGTATGGTGACAGCTTGTGCTTGTGCAGGTTGGCGGCTGTGGTGGTGTTGGCCAGCGCCTCGGGCTCCCACACCTGGGGGTGAGGTTCAGGGGTACGGCAGGAGTGCAGGGGCCAAAGGCAGGGTGTGTTAATAATGCGGAGCGGACTGTAGGTGCAATATGTCAGAAGCAGAACGATAGACAGATAGGGTACTTTTATAGAAGCCAAGCAGGCGGTGTGTTTGCTCTCTGGCACTGTCAGGCTTGTCTTTGAGGAAGGAAGCGCTTTGTGAACTACTAGCACTCCCCGCCAGGGGTATCGCTATAGGCAGCCCGCGAATGCGGTAAGGATGCGCTGCACATGGGTGTTAAACTTCCGCTTAGCCGCCGTGCTTCCAACATATAGCCTCGTTCCCGCCTGCCCAGACCCACGCCCACCACCACGTCTGCATCATGCCCCGCCGCCAGCCACCCTTCTGCGCTCAAAGCATGTTACACAAAGCCGCCCCTAACCTAGCTCACTGCAGCCAATGGCAGTAACTTCTCGCTGTTACTTGCCGCTGTGCGGCTACCCACCACGATGTCCGCGTCGTACCCCGCCTCCAGCCGCCCCTTGCGCCCTGCCACACCCGCCAGCTCCGCAGGGGCCTCGCTCAGCACGCGGGCCAGCAGCGACAGCGCGTCGGCGCCCTGCAGCAGTTCACCAGTTAACAGGTCTAAGGGATTGATTGCCGGCAAGGGCTGCGTAGCTGGGCACGTCTTGAATGAGGGAGCACGAGCATGCCGGGTAGGCAGGGGGTTGGCTTGGGTGTTGCCAAGTTCCTTACCTCATATACGCCCCAGCGCTGGCACACGTCCCACAATACTGCGTACGACGGAACCGATCTTTCTTCCTACCTCATTATGCAACATGATTCGCGTAGTGAACAAAGGGTGGCTCGATCACTTGGTTGGCGGATGCAACCTTGCGGTGTCACGCTTAGGACTGGCCTCACCTGGCTGCGCAGCGCGGTCCAGGTGGCGGGCAGCAGGTACTGCGCGCCGCTGATGCCGCCCCATGCCTTGAGGAAGTTGCCCGACTGCGCCTCCTTGAGGCTGGGCGGCGCGGGGGAGTGGTCGGAGGACACCTGCGGCGGAGGCACACACACACGGATGCCGGGAACGGGTTATTGGAAGATGAGTGGCGCTTGGGTGCCTTGGATCTTACGCCGGGGCCCCCAGACGGTGAGGGCGGCAACAAAATCAACGCTGATGGGTTTCGGTAGCTGAGTACCGTGTTGCAGCAGCTGGCTGGGGATCAGGGCCGAAGGCGTACGACAAGCGATTGGGTGCAGGAGGGCGGCGGCACGCCGAGCCTGAACAGGGTACGGCAGCTGTTGCCCTGCTTGTCAATACCCCCTCTCCCACCAGCACAATGAGGCGCTTAGCCACCGCCTTGCTGAGCACGTCCTTTGAGTCGGATGCCATCCTACCGTGCCACAATGGGGACTGCCGTCCCACTGTGCGGTCTATGCCGCTTCCCCAGTCCTCCCCCGGGCTCCCCCTCCCCCCAATCGTACATCCTTGTAACTTCCCCCTCCGCCCTCGGCCCCTCCGTCCGGCGGCCGCCATTCGCTACTGTGAACTTGCCAGTGCCATGTTCCTTCAGACCCCGCTGTCGCCCTCACCAGCACGATGGGGCCCTTGGCCACCGCCTGGACCAGCGCCTCCCTGTTGTCGGCCCCGCGGATGGGCGGCGCGCACTTGTACTGCGTGGCGCCGTGCGGCACCTCCTCGCAGGAGAAGGTCAGGTAGTGCGCACAAGTCTCCACCGTCAGCGGGTGGCGGGCCTGGGCGTCCTGTGTTTGGTGGGTGTGTTGGGGGCACGGATGGGGGGGAGGGGTACCGTAACAGGGCTTGCGTCAGGTGGCCCGTGTGTGTGTGGGCAAGAGGGACATAACGCAAGGCAGCGGCATGGGCGTTGGCAATGGCGGGTGGCGCGCCACCAGCCAACTGTGGTGCAGCAGGTATGGAAGGTACGGGGTAAGAATAGAGCAAGGGGAGGTTGTGTGCAAGTGTGAAAAATTGCCTGTAATGGTCGCCAGGGGTTGACGGGCCTGGGCCTCACAATGTACAGTAAAGGAAGGTGGTTGGAAACTGTGAGCAACGGGTGTCAGCAATCGGATGCGTGGACTCAGGGCTCAGGGGCATGTTGCAGGGGTAGTGTGCATAGAGAGCGGGAAGCGGAGTGAGCAAAGTGGGGCACGTGGACCGATGTATGAACACGCATTCGAAGCATGCCCATGTCTGGGCCACGTCCAGCGCTTCTGTAGTCCCGCTCACTCCCCCCCTAAAGCGCCCCTAACTGAGCAGTAAGAGCACGATGCATGACTTCTTGACGCGATGGATGACACCTTGAAAGGGTGACTGTGCATTGCTGGGATGTATCTCGATCACGGCTAGCGCGCCCGCGCCCCTCGCAGCCGTCCGTGGCCATCGTCCAGCCAACAGCACACATCACACCGTGCAGTGATGGCATTCAGTGTACCGTACAACCTAACACACCTGTGCATCCTAACACACCGCGGGTCAAAACGCACCTTGATCATATCCAGCGCTCCCGCGTCCGCCAGGTGCGCGATGTGCACCCTGAAGCCGGGGGCGGCGGGGGAGGCGTCCGCGTCCAGCAGCTGGATGAGGGTGGCGATGGCGTCGCGCTCGAACGTGGGCGGGCGAGACGACATGTAGGTGGCGTAGTGGGTGGGGTCGGCGGCCTGCGGGAGGGAGGAGGCATCCGGTACTAATGTAAGTGCTGATGCGGGTGTGCCTGACGGGGATGTAACAGTGAAGGTGGCGTAGGGGTTGGGGTCGGTGGCCTGGGTTGGGAGGGAATGAGGGAGGAGGGTGTAAGAGTTTGCATGGAGGGCGGGGTTGTGGGGAAAACCAGGAGGTGTGCGCATTGAGTGGGTTCGGCGACCCAGGAGGTCCGACTGGGGGTGGGGGCTGGCGGAAGGGTCACGGAGCGAATGGGGCAGGGCAGCTGGGCGGGTCATGAGAATTCCCAGCCGCTGTGATCCTTCATGGTTAACTATTCGCCTTGGTTATCCTATCACTGTACCCACCGGATCCGCCTCCACGTCGGACACCTGCTCCGCGTGCACGAAGAAGGGCACGCCACGTGCCTTGAGCAGCGGCAGCGCGGCGGCGATGTCCTGGCGGCGCACGTGGCCGAAGTCGTCGATGCCGGAGGGGCACATGAAGGACTTGAAGCCTGCGCGCGAGTGCGAAGGCATGGCGTGGCGCGAGCGAAGGCTTATTGGCGCACGCAGAGCCGGGGTAGCCGCGGCACAGGTAGGAACAAGACGCCAGTCGTGCGCGGAGGCGCGGCACAGTTCAGGCGCGGGGCATTGATGCGTCCACAGCCGTGCCGGCGGCGCTGGCTCTTGCAGCGGAACCCATCCACAGGCATCCGTACCCTGCTCGGCCAGGGCTGCAAAGCGTAATTTCGCGTCCGCCAACATCACGCAGTACTCTAAGAGTAAGGACAGAACGAGATTATGCCCTAATGCCAACTTAGGTACCACGCAACCAGTGCCACTCACCCAGGGCCCCGGCGTCCAGCAGCTCCCCCAGCAGCGTGTGGTTGGCGGCGTTCTCAGGGACCAGGCCCGCCCACATGCCGATATCCACCCAGGACTTGGCCTGCGGTGGGACAAGGCGCAGAAGTAGCACCCGTGTGCGGCTGTTTCGTGGATGCTCTCAACAATGCAACAGTGGATAGGGGCCACCCCAACGCTTTCGGCGCCTGCTACACCCCGGCGCAAGCTTGACGCGTCCGCCCCTTGGGCCTGCAGGACCAAAGACATTCTGCCGCTTACACGTACGCATCTAGGCATCTTACCTGTGCCACCTTCTGCTTGGCCAGCAACTGCAGCATGTCGGTGGTCACAGGGTCAGAGTTGAGCGGCATGTCCACAACAGCTGTCACGCCGCCCGCCACCGCCGCCATGGTGCCCGTGGTGATGCCTGTACGGCAGGCAGGGAAAACGTCAAAGGCGCAAGATTACAAGTGGTGATGCCGGTATTGCAATGTAGCTACTGGGACTACAGTAGCAGAGGGCTAACAAAACTTGTTTCCATCAAGGTGACAATCGCAAGGGCAGTCGGCCCGGGTTGCATGTGCTGAAGGCAAGGCGATGGGCGCGACATCCAGAAGTCCCCGTACCCCGGTAACGCCGCTGACACCGTGCACGTGCCATCAACCCCACGCCTTGTTGCCCCGCGCTGGGCACCACGGCTAGGCCAGGCGCACCTCCCATGACTGCCGCTGCTGAGCACGGCTCACCCCCAGCCGGTCGCAGTTCGGCTTAGCAAGGCACCATACCCGTTTCACTTGAGCCCCCTAGCCAACTCGCGGTACTGCTCTGGCACCAGTTGTTGGATGATTGTGGTTGCTGCTACTGTTCCGTACTGCTCACCCTCCCAGTCCTCGCGGCCCGGCTCGTTTAGGTGGATGTGCACGTCGATGACGCCAGGGGAGACCACCGCCTGCCGGAAGTTGAGCACGTGGGGCACGTTGACGGTGGTATTGTCGCTGACCTCCACGATCTTGTTGCCCTCGATGTACACTGTACGGCACGGGACACGTGGGCGGGGGAGCAAGGGGGGCGCTGTGCAGAGCCGGGACTGCACTAGGGCTTTCCCGGGATCTAGAGAGGAGCAGGGGTGACCACAGCAGGCACCGTGCGGATTCGGCACAAGGTGCGGCAAGTGCTGTGTAGCCGCGTTAGTGTTGTGCTTGGTCCCTGTGAGTCACTCGAACCGCTGGGGTTGTGGATCAGCAGCCGGCTCGTAACCGGTTCCATAGGAGCGCACGTGACGCCTAATAGAAAGCCTCAACAGCCAAGGATGATTCTGCCAGCATGACCCTGGAGCTGTACAGGTCTCAAGCCTAGCCGGCCGGGCAATTGTTGCACGGCAGCCGGCACTTGCGAGCTGTGTGGATGATTGTTGGTGCTGGTGCTCGTGCAGGGGCCGCCATGTGGGGCCCGCCAGCCATACAGCACCGACTGTCGCCGAGCCCCCGCACAAATGTCAGCCCGTTGGCGTTTGGCCAGCTGTGTGCCAGTACTGCACTCAATGCTGCTCACCACCTGGGCAGCTGTATGCAAGACATACACTCACGGCTTACCAACGCCAGGGCGCACCCCATCTGGGAACACTACGCGTTCGCTGGTCACAGCGTATGAGGGCCACTTGAGGGCGCCACAGCGCTCGGGCTCGCGTGGAGGCACGAACTGATGGTACACCTCCAGCACCCGGGACTCGATCAATTGGACTGAAGGATGGTCATGAAAGCGCTGGTATCTGTATCAGCAGGGAGTGGGTGCAGTAGCGCACGCATGGCCCCGTGAGCCGGCACGTGCGCACAAAAAGCGGCCATACTGCTCGCCGCGACGCCGCCCGCTGTCAGGAAGCAACTACAGGGATCACGCGTGGATCGGAAGCTGCCATATAACCTACAGCACGGCTCCTGCAAGGACGTTCAGCGCCAAGATGAGCTTCACTGTTGTCCAGTCGGCCATTGTGCCCAGCTTTTGACAGCCTCTGACTCAGTTGTATTGCTGTATGGTGATACTACCCGAAAGGCAGCGTGTTCTATCACTTATGAAGGCTCACCGTACTACGCAGGAAAACCCGCCCATGAATACCCGGAATACGCCCCTCATTACGCACTGCTTATTTGCAAGCTTTCCATGCGTGTATCAACGTTTTTAAATTGGATACCAAACTGGGACCAGTATGACTGCAGCTCTTTGCCATCATGCTCAGCAACGTGGTACTCCTGCGCCTGTGTTGACCTTGTGATCGACGAAACAAATGTTAATTCAGCAATTGGGTGTTTGATCAAGTAGGCGTCAAGCCTTCCCGGTCCTTGTCGAGGGCGAGGGCATGGCTCCGCAAGGGAGCACTTCTGTCGTCAAAGCCTTCAAGGGCTTTCTAAGGTAAGTTGGGGGAAGCGACATACGGGCCTCAGTTCCTCGTAGCACCTCACAAGCTAAAACGTTGCCCTCTTTCTGCGTTGTCTTGGCATCGCCAGCAAACTTGGGAGCAGGAAAGACCAGAAAGCACAGAAAGCATCTACTGGAGATGGCATTGCTCCCGCGCCTTTCGCCGAGCCAGTTGTCAGCAAGGGTGCAGAGCCCAGGACTACACCAGCGGCATCGCCGGCCAGGGTGCCAGAGCCGCAGGAAACCAACCCCGGTGGCAGGCCTGCAAGCACCACCGCAACAGTAGGACCTTCGCTGCATCGCGTTGATGGGCCTGTTGCAGTGACGCCTGTCGCGGCCAACTCGTCCCGGGACAGCCCCGCGGTCAAGGGCGAAAGCCCCCACGGGACGCTGGGTAACAACAGCACCCAAAACCTGCAACACCACAAGCTGCTGGCAGCTCTCGAGTCGGTTGTAAGTACCCTAGGCCAGAGTGAAGTCTGTACCCTATCGAGCTAGCCGTCAGCGCATACCCCTCGCTCGCCGCCTCCTCGCCCTTTGCCCCCTGGTTGACCCTTGTCCTGTCCTCTGGTTGACACCTGACTGCCATCAACAGCCACACATCGTCCTGATCGCCTAATCTAGCTGCTCGTGGTCAGTCTGCGCTGAGCTCGCTGCACGAGCACCTTACTCTCATTCATGTCGTCCTGCCGCCCCAACCCCACGTTCAGGACCGTGGCCAGAGCGGCAGCACCCGCACCTCCTACGCAGTCCCGGACTTGGCCGGGGTCCTGTTCGCGCAGCACACTACCGCCTCCAATGCAGTTGGCCGGTTAACACCAAACTTGCATGGCGCAGCGCAGGGCCAGTCCGGCGAGCACCCCTATGTCGGCCTCGCCTCAGCAATTGGCCCCGGGGGTGCAAACGTCGGGCACGGGGCGGACGACGCACACCCTTCCGGCAACCTGTCCCGGACATTCGCCTCCATGCAGCTACACGGGCCGCACGGGGCTCTTCAGCAGGGCCTGGGGTTGCCCCATAGCACCTACAGTGCGGCGCAGAATACCATGACTAATGACGCCGTTGTGGCCGTGAATAGCGGGACGCAGAACCTGCAGGACATACTGATGGGCGAGTACGACATGGTGGACAGCGGTCATGAAGGCACCGGCAGGGGCCCGCAGCTGAGCACTGGCGCAGGCGCAGCGGAGGGCAGCTTCAGGCGTGATGCGGCGGGGCGTGCAACGTCGCAGGCCGGAATTGGTGGATCGCCGCTTGGCCCGCGCAGCTTGCGGTCTCCCCTCCAAGGGAGTAGCGGAGGCCTGCTGCCACGGCAGCAGCAGCAGCATGGTGTGGAGCCACAGGTGGAAGCAGGACAGCAGTCCGTGACGTCGTTGGGGGGCATTAAGGAGGAGACCACGGTAGAGTTGAGAAAGCTGCAGCAGGGAGGTCAGCAGGAGGTCGGGGAGGGCGTCGGGTCCGTGCCGCTCGCAGCGGTGGGGCCGGGCCCGGGCCCGGCACAGGAGCAGGTGCAGGGCGGCGCAGAGGAGCTCGAAGCCGCACCCGTTGCCGCACCTCCTGCCGCCAGTGCGGCAGGCATACCTGCGGGAGTGGCGCTTGCGTCGACGGGGCTAGCAGCTGTTGCGAGCGGTACAGAAGCGGCTGAGCCCATGGCGGCGCAAGGGTTGGCAGCAGCAGCAGCTGCAGCTGCCGCCCCTGGCATCAGCCGGGAACCGGCGCTGCAGCATACCCCATCCATGCTCGCCCCCGCAGCCCCCCTGGCGGCAGCCTCAGGCCAGCCGCCGGCCCCTGCCGCTACTGACCCTCCCAGCGAGTCTGCGGCCTCGCACCCCGCCCACGCCGCTGCCCAGCTTGCGCCCACCGACAAACCCCCAAACGCCACAACAGCGCCCACGGTCAAAGCCCAGCCTACTTCACAGCCGCTCACTGACGCACCGCCACCATCACCACCGCCACCAATGCCCACAGCGGCTACAGCCCCGCCCGCCACCCCAGCCCAACCCGCAGTGCCCACTACCTACTCCTACCTCGGTCCGCAGCCCGCGCCCTTGGGTCGACCCATGCGGCTGACCACCGCCTGCCTGGGGGCCCACACCACGCTGTGCGACTCTGCGGGGGACCAGAGCTTCCAGCGGGCCCTGCAGCGGAAGATGCAGCTGGTCTACAGGTGGCTGCAGGCCTCGGACCTCACGGCGGCTCCCGACCCTCGCTTGGAGGTCCCGCTGTCGGAATATGCGGTCACAAGTGAGAGCAAGGCTGACGCGGTGCCCCAGCTGGCGCCTCCGCCGGCGGAGGGCAGCGCCAAGGCAGCAGGGAAAGGGGGCGTGGTGGAGGGCTCGGGTGTTGCTGGGGGCACGACTGCGGGGGGACCCGGAGGGCATTGGGTTGGTACCGCGGGGGATAGCGAGGGGGCAAGGAGGGGCGCCGGGGCTGCGGGAGCTACGGGTGTAGATGGTGGGGGACGGGCGGGTGGGAGTGGTGCGGTGCAGGCTCCATTGGATGCCAGGAAGGCGGCGGCTGCGTTTGCGTCCATGGGGCTGGACGCAAGTGGTGGCAGCGGGGGCGCTAGGTCCGCTGCACGGCGGGCAGCAGGGGGCAGCGGGAAAATGGTGGCAGGGCCGCTCGGGCTGGACGGCAGTGCGCTAGGGGCGGCAGCGGCAACAGAGACGGCGGCAGCAGGGAGAGGAGCGGGAGCGGATGCGAGTACTGGTGATACGGGACCTCCATTAGTCACCTCGGCGCTGCGCACAGAGCACCTGCCGCCCTCGGGTCCGGTGGAGGGCGGGTACACGCGGCACGTGCAGCAGTGGCTGGACCAGCACGTGCCGCCGCAGCCGTCCAACGTGATCGTGAAGCACCAGCTGCAGCTGGGGGGCCGTGGACCCAGGCTGCAGCAGCAGAGCAGCCAGCTGCCTCAGATCCAGCTGCCCAGGGCCACCCGACCAGAGCCACGCGGCTCGCCCCCTGCACAACCGGACCGCCAACCGCAGCAAGAAGAGCAGGAGCAGGAGCAGCTGCCCCACGCGTCGGGGCAGCACGTTGCCCAGCTCACCAACCAACAGCAACAGGAGCCGCAGCAGCAGCAGCAGATAGCGTCCTACCCAGTGGATGGGAGCGGTGAGGGCACGACGCCGGGGGGCAGTGGACAGAACCAAGGCCTCACGGAAGGCTCAGGGGCGCCCGGAGGCAACGGCGGGGCAGGAGGTCGCGCCTCACCACGTGGCGTGGGTCAGGCTGGGCCTGCCACGGTGGCGCCTGCTGACCGCTCATTGGAGCCGGAGCCGCAGGGGGAGCGCGTGGGGGAGTCGGTGGCCAACAGCGGGCAGGGGCTGCAACTCGTGGACGCCGCGGCGGCGGTTGGGGCGGTTGCCCGACCCGTGGTTCAGGCCCAGGAGAGCCAGCACCTGCAGCACAGCCTGTCTGACCTGTACGCCGGTGGGCAGGCGGTCGGGGGCACCAACCTGCCGCCGCGTGTCCTGGCGAACGGGGACGAGGCCTTTGCTGTGCAGAAGGCCCAGGCGGCAGCGGCGGGGATGGGGGCCGGGGTGCTGTACCCGGTGGCACTGGGCGGGGCGGCGGCGGGGGCTGCGGGTGTGGCGGGGGCGGGGGCGGCGGGGAGCAGCACGGGTGCGGCGGGCATGGGGCTGGGCGTGCAGGGCTTGGACGGCAGGTGGGTCGTTGTGGGGGCTGGCGGAGGGGCGGGCCCATCCAGGGGACGGGGCGCGAGTATTGCATGACGTTCATGGCATGACGCGGAAGTTGGGGACCAAGACCCGTCTGCAATTGCAGCGTACTATTGCTGTAAGCGTCTGTGTGGCTTCTGCCTCCGTGTTAGTGTCCCAAAGCTCTGCAGCCGGCTTGGACGGGAAGGGATTAGGATGCCTAGTAACTTCGTTCTGCCCTCCGCCACCACGCCACACGCGTGCACGTGTGCCTGCAGGGACGCTGCGGCGGCGCCGCGCCCCGGCTCCTCCGTGCCGCCCTCGCGCACCAAGACCATCGCCGTGGCCAGCCACTGCCCGCCCGAGCTGCTGCCGCAGCCGCCCACCGCCCCCTGGACCATTGACGACTTCACGCTGCTCAGGAAGCTGTATGAGGGCAGCCTCAGCGTAGTGTGCCAGGTGGGTGTGCAGGATTGTCACAGAGCTGGGAAGGTCTGGAGGACAGGGTCTCGCACGCTGCAAGGAACGAACCCGGCGCTAATGAAGGAGAACGTGGAGGGATACGAGCACTGGGCCCGTGGCCGCCAGGCACAGTATCTGTGAAGGCGAGGTGCAATCAGCAACCTGGTGGCAAGATGGGGATATTAGGTTCAGGAACAGGGCCCAAGCATTAAGCTGTGCGCGGGCAGCCTAAGCGTCGTGGGCCAGGTGGGGGCCTTGGCACGCAATGCGCATGGATTAGCGGCCGGAGAAGGGCAGAGCCGCGGTTGGCGTGCCGCCGGGCTTTGCATAGGGCCCACTAAGCAAGAGATATATCGAGCGACCTTGTGTCACCGGTGGGACGTTCGACCCAGGTCGAATTGGGGCAGGCGGCTGTCAAATCGTTGCGGATCGCAAGGTCGCACGCATGTCGTTGTTGCAAGCAAAGTCCAGTGCTCTTCGCACTCTGGGGTTTCCCAATTCCCATTATCCCATTACCACGGCGTGTTGCGTCGCTTCTCACTCACAGGCGCAGCACCGGCGGTCGGGGCGGCACGTGGCCCTCAAAATCTACAAGCGCTCGCGCCTTCACGAGATGGAGCGGTTCCAGGTGCGCTCTTATGCAAGCCTAGCACTCAGTGCCTGGCGGCGTTGGACAGCCAATGCAGGATGGCGGCAACGCATCTGCAACTGTTCTGCAAGGCAGGCCATCAAGCCTGTGCGTGAACGCTGCTTGAGGCGGAGCCGTTCCGGGTTGGGGTGGGCCTGGTCATGGATAAAAACTTCATGTGGCGTAGGTTACTAAGGGTCTCTTACGGAATGCGTTGCGTGTAACGGGTTGACGACAAGCCTATAGGTGAACTCGCACACAATCTCTGCCTTTCGTTGTGTCCACGAGCCTTTGCATTCGCACTGCCCCCTCACGCAGCTGGCCCGCGAGATCTGCCTGCACATCCGCATCGTGCACCCCCACGTGGTGGCGCTGTACGTGGCGTGGAAGGACTCCAAGTACGTGTACCTGGCGCTGGAGTGGGCGCCGCAGGTAAGGGGCCGCAAACGGGCGTGGGGTAGGGGCCGGTGGCTGGTGTGGCCGTGGAGGTTGAGGCAGGGGACTTGTGATGCCTGCCTGGTACTCGACATTGACACGCTGTCTACGGCAAGGGTATGGAAGTCAGAGAACCAGCGGGTTGGGACGGTACCCTAAGTCGTGATCATGCCAGCAGGAGAGCGGTGAGGGCCGAGGCAGACTGAGCTGCATGTCGTGCTCATGTCACTGCGTCTCGTTTTGTGCACATGTGGAGGGGCGTTGTGACTTTTTTTGTAAGGGTGACAGAGCACGCATCTGTGGCATCATGGTCGGCCACTTGGGTTGACAGGGCATGTGTACGACCGCCCGCCGTCCCGCAGGGCAACATGTTCGACTTCCTGGTGTCCCGCGGCGGGCGGCTGAGCGAGCAGGAGGCGGCCCGTGTGGTCATGCGGCCGCTCATGAGCGCGCTGGCCTTCCTGCACAGCCAGCACTTCATACACAGGGTAAGTGTCTCGCTTAGTCTTCGCATTGCTGTACACGCACAGCAATCCTTCGACACACGGTGGGCAGCGCGCACAGCGATTACGTGGTGTGTGGGTCAAAGGGGACACAGGCTGGGTGATGCAGGCAGCGCAAGGGTGTCCGGCTTTTGCCTCGAGATTTAGAAGGTGCAGTGCTGAAGGCTGCTTGGGCTCCGGCAGCACCTCAGCAACGGCAGGCCCCCTCACGGCGCCAGTCGCCAAACCCGCATGCTGGCATACGGGCCTTCGCACTCTCAGCGGTTTAGTGAGCAACTAGCACACCAGGCTTGCTTTCTGGTCGTACAAGATGGTTACTCACTTTGAGCATCACCGCACGTGACCACACGCACCCGCTGCAGGACGTCAAGCTGGAGAACCTGCTGCTGGACGCCTCCTGCAACCTCAAGCTGGCGGACTTCGGACTGGCCATCGACCAGAAGTTCGAGAAGGCCAACACGCGGCTGGGAACCTTCGGGTGGGTGGCGTTGTTTAGTGTGGCCAGTCTGATGCGTCTCGCACGCGTGCCTTATGCTGTCCCGGCGGTCCTGGCTCCAGTAGAGGACCTTGCTGCGCCGTAATCCTCCCTTTCCCAGGCTCTTTAATCCGCAATTCCTTGTCTGCGCCTTGCTGTTTCGCATTCTCCTGTTTCATGTGTTACATAGCTTTGATGCGTGTATGTCCTTCCGGCGTGTGTGCTTGCCACAACCCAACAGGTACTTTGCGCCCGAGGTCCTGGACTGCCCTCTGAAGAAGGGCCCGTTCGACCTCAAAGACGCCTCCGTGCCAGGCTACGACTGCCGGGTGGACGTGTGGAGCGCAGGCGTGGTGGGCTGCGAGGTGCTCACCGGCCGCGCGCCGTTCAGCGCGTCCTCGCCCGCCAAGATCATACAGGTGCGCTGCACGCGATGTCCATCCCGCCTTGTGCAACGCTTACCACAGGGCGCAGGCCATTCGCACAGGTGTCAACGCAGTGCACACTCAGGACACTTTCCTGCCCCATTGGGCGCGGCAACATTCATAACAGCTACTGTACCGACCTGAGTATGGCCCCTGCCCCACAGGCCATCCGCACGCGCGTCCTGGACTTCCCCAACCTCTCCCCCGAGGCGGCGGACTTCCTGCACTCCGCCCTCACACGCGACCCCGCCACACGGCCCTCCGCAAAGCAGCTGCTCTCCCACCCTTGGATCGTGCGCCACTGCGGGGTTGTGGGCAGCAGCGCTGGTAGCCCCACTGCCCTGCACCTGCCCGCGCCGCCGCTGCCGCCGCCCCCGGCCGCACCCCAGCTCCCGGGAGACGCACAGGCGGCGGGGCCCGGAGGAGTACAGCAGAACGAGGGCGCTGATGGGGTTTCCGGTTCGCCTGCCCAGCAGGTCGGGGGGGCTGCACAGCGGCAGCAGGAGCAGCTGGAACAGCCGCAGCAGCAAGTGGCAGAGCCGGCTAGCGGGCAGTCGTGGCACCAGTCCGCTGACAGCGGTGCGGGCGGAAGCGGGGAGCACCACGGGCCTGTGGGGCAGGCGGCGAGCCAGACCCAATCGCACCAGCAGCAGGCGCAAGGTCAACAACAGCAGTGAAGAGGCGACTCTGGCGGGGCGGGGTGCAGTGGGTTAGCCAAGGCACCAGGACGGCGTGATGGGCGGTGGGTGTCGCCTGTTGGGTGTATGACCAGGGGTGAGGGCACCAGCGTCAGGGCAAGCAGCTGCGTGCAAGGCATTAAAAGTTTGGTATGGTATTTGGCGGGTGAGTGGCGGGCTCGTGGTGTCACTTGGCACGGCTGCGTGCAGGAAGGCGCGCCCAAAGGCGAGATAAGTCCAAAGGAGTTTCATGGCGGTTTTGTTGACCCCTCGCAAATGCAACGAGCCGTCGGATGCGGGGGTTGTTGGGCTGGCAGCTTCATTGTTGACATGTGGCATGGCGGGGGCCTGGGAGAAAGTGCGTGGTGGGCACTGCTGTCGCAACGTACTGAGCCCACATGGGAAGGAAGGGGCATTAGTAAGCGTGCTGCGCAGTGCATTCACAAGGGAGGCGGTTATTCGGTTTGTAGCAGGAGACCCATACTGCGACTGCGAAGAACGGAGTCGTAGGCGTGCATATGTAGCGCATGCATTGCAAGGCTGCGAAGTCTGGCGAACACCAAGAGCGCTGCGTATGCGAGCTCTGGTTGGAGGGGGGTGGGGGGGCGGGCCTGTGGCTGACCAACGGTGCGTTGGCGGTGACAATGAGGCGGTCGCATGTGGCTGTCCTTTCCGGACACGTCTGCTTTTCCGGCCTGAAGGTCATATGCCTGAAGTGCCGTGTTGTCCGGATTGAAGTGCTGGAGATCGGAATCTGCATCAGTAGCCTGAGAAGGGCGGTCCAGTTGTGGGCTCTCGAGTGCATGGAGGGCTGGATTGGGGGTATTGCGTTTCCTGTCGGGATGCTGTGCGGGTTGCTCCGGGGGCAGCTGCCCATCTTCCACTGGCAGTATGCAGAGGTCGCACCTGGGATTGGCAAACCTTACAAAGCCTGCCGCTTAGCTGTCTGATGCACCTATCGTTGTGCTGTGGCATCGAGCAGCATTGAATCCTCTGCAATCTATTGGTTGCCCTGCGGCGGGGCCCCTTACATGCTAGCATGCGATGGGATGTCGACTGCATGCGACCGGCGCGGTTGTTGGGCGCCCCCCATGCATGTGGGTTTGGCATTGCGACGTGGATACTGATGTGCGAGCAGACCAACACCATTTGCTTCAGTTCCTTGCGCAGCAAAACCCATCGCGCGCCGCCGCGCCCCATGCTCCACCATTGACATTCGGTTGCGTTGGAGGTGCATTGGAGCGCCGGCAGGTGTAGGCATAACAGCTCGTGGATGCAGCAGGTGGGCATTTGGGTATTGCTTCTGGTGCGGCATCTCTGGTACGGTCTGGTGAAGTAGCGGCAATGGTGCAGGGGCCTGAGCGCATGAGCGATGCCTGCGCCACAAATCAGTTGTATTGGCAGGGGTAGGGGGATGGGTGGCCGAACGCCGGCCTGCTGCCGACGGTGCAAGGTCCTCCGGGGCTGCGCAAGGGCAGAAGTCGAGAACCGTGGTGAGCGGGACGTTCCCCGTTGCTGGGGTCTGCATCTCGTGGGACCCAAATGGGGTTTTGTTAAGTGCACGCAAGCCTGTAGCGGAGATACATGAGACGTAGGCTCGTTGTACAGAGGCTTTAATGCAACGACTGAGGTCATGGCTGGTTGGGATGGCGTGTGTGGAGCCAGTGGGGAGGTGGGGTTTCAATGCTGGGCTGCCGCAACTGGGCTCTCGTGGTTGCAAGCGTGCATTGCCAGTCTGCATTGACCCAAAAAGTGATAGGGCTGAGGCCAACAGTTGTTGCCACAGACAATTCGGTTGATTCACATGTGCAGATGGGATAGAGCCGGCACTGGTAAGATACGTTCGTCATATGATACTGCTTTTCGGGTACTGTACGGGCTGTTGCTGCCTCAGGCAAGAAACTGGAGATCGCAACTCAGTACCGTAGTAGGTCCTGCTTCTGTAAGCCTCTGCATAGTTCGTGCTGCTGTCCTCAACAGCACGACAGTGGCGGTCTAGAGCCACCGGCAATCAGCAGCCCCATTCGTGCAGTACAGGGCGGGGCCGCACCACTGGGCGCCGGATTTGCGTGCGCTGGGCGCTTCGGGCAGAGCACCGGGCCGTCCGTTTAATTGCTCCTATCTGCGTTCCAGCGTGATACTCTGGGACATCCTCCCAGGCGCCAGGCCTAACCGGCACCTGGCATCGCCTGCCTGCTGCGGCGAAAGAGGGCAGCAAGGGTACCGGTTGACCCTATTTGACCGCGTGGGTTGAGGTGTTGCTGTACTGTAGCCTGTGCGCCCCTGGTGTGCACTGCCCTTGTTGGGCAGCACGGCATCCCGTCTCTTTCAGTGTACCGGTATAGCAGGGGTGTATGGGGCGTCCTGCAACCGCAGCCTTGTCGAGGCGCCAAGGATGAACGCCCGGGCCCCCACCATGCTGCTGCTGTCCTAGGCAAGTCAGGACAGTTTAGTTTACCAATGTCCTGACAAGTGTCTGTAGGACCGCACTGTTGGCTGCACTCAAAGCCGTACTCGGGACAGCGTGCTGACTGCAGATGTGGTCCTGCTTGTGATTGCTCAGAATGTAGCAACCTCATATTGGTGGTACACAGTGAGTGGCAGACAGCGTGTAGCTATGTAGTCAGCCAAATATCTACGACATGCGATCCAAGGCTCACTCGATAAGATGTAAGACAGGTTTATCTTCGCTCAGCCTTAGCATGGCTTGCCGGCTCGGTGAGGAAGGCAGAGCAGGGAAGAAGTCACTTCATGTTTCAACTCCTACCTACCTGGCAGACGAAGTCATGCCCATGCTCGATGAAAAAGCAGTAAAACGCTGTACTTAATGCGTACTGTGTCTTCTCCTTCTCTCACCGATTTTGGGCGGTTGGTTTCGTTCAAATCAGAATGCCTGCACACTGCACGTGCGAGGCAAACGCGTATGCATTGTAATTATTACAGCAAAACGACGCAAATCCTGTAAAGCATGCATTAAACGTGAGCCTGCAGCTTCCTCCACCTTATCACGTCGTCGTCGGGTCAGGCTCCCAGCAAGGCCAGGACCTACCCCCTAGCCGACTCATTAACAGCTAGCTGGGGAATACATCTTCAATACTGAGAGTTGTCTGCGGCTTTGGTTTTAAAGCGTTCCTCTGCCATGACACCGAGCGTGCTCAGGCCGCTCGTAGCGTTACGCTATGCCCTACGAGGCATGCGGGATGGGGGAATATCTGCCATAGACAGGTCTTCGTTGTAGCGCGGCACATACACGGGTACACTGGGAAAGCGAGAGCGGTCTTGACAGCCTTCTACCGTGGAGACCGCCCCACAAAACAACTTTGCACGGACATGGCGTATTCAAAAATGACAGTACAGGTAAGCTCCGCCGTGTCGGCTACGTCTCTTGCCGTTTCGCCAGCCCCAAGGGCCGCGCACACACAGTCCCGGTTTCTCGTTCGCGCAGCCGCAGCGGCGCAACCAGCAAGATGCGGAGCAAGCCATTCGCGCAATACAGGGAAAAGCACATGCTTTGCAGCGGCCACGCGGTCAGGGCTCACAGGGGCGCTGCACGTCGGCACCTCCGCTGCGCCCCGCCGGGCCCCTTGCCATCCAGCCAGCCGTGCAGAAGTCAGCCGCAAGCCCGCTTCGCATCCACGGCAGGGCCATGCGCATATCTGATTCTGGAAGCACTCCACCGACAACTGCTGGCCAGCGCCAGTCGTCCTCCGGTGCAGGCACCGACGGCTCCAGCAGGGCGCCAAGCGGCCCGCAACCCTACCAACCGCGTCGGCCCTCCTCCCCGGGCAACGGCCCGTGGGCCGCACAAGTGGACCAGGTTCCCCACTACCTTGCACCCATCCGCACACGCGTGTCGGGCTCAGGGTCAGGCTCAGGCGCAAGCAGCAGCGGAGCCCCAAGCAGCTACAACCCCCCTCCTCCCCGCCACAGCGCTCCGGGGGGCCCTGTCTCCGGCCCGCGCCTAAGCGGTAACGGGGCACCGGGAGCGGCGCAGGACCCTCGCCGTGGCCGGCCCGCGAGCGGCGGGGCCTTACGTCGCCCAGGGGTGCCCCCACAGTACCCTCTGCAGCCGGCGCCTAGGCTCCGAGGCCTCCTGGATGCCGTAGGGCCGGGGCCAGGGGCGGTAGCGGTTGAGGGCCGAGGCTCCCGCGGGCTGCCTGGCGCTGCGAGCGGGGGCGGGAGCCGGAGTGTAGCCGGGAGCTCGGGGGCGCTGCCGGGGGACCGTGGGTCCGGGCAGCGGCAGCAGCAGCAGCAGGGGGCGCTGGAAGGGCCGGTCGGCGGTGCCGCGTTGCTGGTGGTGCAGGGGCAGCCTGCTGCGGCGCAGGTGGGGCCGCAGGGGGCGCGGGGGCACAAGGGGGCGGCGCAGCAGCAACAGCACAGGGCCGCAGCGGCTGCACCGGCCGAGGATGAGCAATGGGAGTGGCTGCAGAGGAGCCTGCCGCAGCCCGAGTCGCCGTACGGGTAAGCTCAAGTCCTTGACTTGCATCGGGGCTTGCTTCTGAACAGGGTTGCCCAATCCTTGCAGCATGGCTGGCCGCCTGTGTACTCGTGACCGCCTCCTCTCTAGCCCCGCCAGTAGGTCCATGGGCTCAAAGGGGCTGCCTACCCAGGGCAAAGGGTTTCCAGATACCCACGGCCCCCTGCAAAGGCCCTCTCTTCCCACCTGTAACACCGCCCAAATTCAGCCGACTCCCTTTGTAAGTGCCGTACTCCCTCTCCTTTGCGTACTCCACCTCCATCCCAGGTCCGATGTGCTGCGCGCACTCCTAGCCGCCGTCTCCCCCAAGTTCGCCGTACGCCGCCCCGACGGCTACATACCCATGACCCCCTCCTCAATCTCCTCCTCCCGCTACGTCCGCTCCGACATCTGGGCATGGTCCAGCCCATCCACGCCCTCCGGAGCGGCAGCGGCAGCAGCTGCGGCAGCTGCGGCCGCTACCATGGCCGCCGCTGGGGCGCCGGGGGCTGACCAGCCGGCCGCCCCTGCATCACCGTTCCAGTACCAACGCGCGGGGCGTGCGGTGGCACGGCCGGAGGGTGGGTCTCCCTCCCCCGTGAAGGTCCCGCTGTATAGGAAGCTGTTGGAACGTGCGGCCGCTGCCATCGCGGCCATGTCTGGGAGCCCCTCCCCCATGCGGCGGAAGGTTGCAAGGGATGGGGGGATGGGCAGCCCCGCTCGGGGGCATGCCAGTGCACAGCAGCAGGAAGAACAAGTGCAGCAGCAAGAGCAGCAGCAGCAAGAGCAGCAGCAGCAGGGGGTGCCGGTTGGCCGGCCTGTATTGTTGCAGCGGCAGGGTAGCGTGTTTGCGGCTCCGGGTTGGCAGCAGGAGGTGGTTGAGGGAGAGGAGGGGCTGCAGCAGCTTGCGTTTGATGTGGCGCATGGGACGGAAGAGGGCGGGCCGGCCGGCCGCCATGCGGCAGGTGGAGATGAGGTGGACTGGAGCGCCTCCCTGGTTGCCCGCCCCAGGAATGCACAGCGGCCTGGGCTGTCGGACGGGGGCGCTGTGATCGAGGCTGCCTTTCCTGCAGGCGGGCCGTGGGCGGTCCAGGATCAGCGGGACCAAGAGCACCAGGGGCAGGGGCACGGTTCGCGGAGCCTGCTGCAGCAGTCCTTCCCGCCCCGGGCCGTGGGCTCTAGCCCCGCTGCCGCTGCCGCCAAGTCTCGCTTCTACCACCAGCAGCAGCAGCGGGAGGAGCTGTTGCGGCAGCAGCTGAAGGAGCAGCAGAGGGCGATCCTGGAGGCCGCCGCGGCCGCCTTCGCCATGCCTCGTCCTCCCCTGGACCAGGTTAACCAACCAGGGCCTGAATCCCCGACTGCAGCACCTGCACAAACCGCAGCACGGCGATCGGAGCACGACGAACTCGCGCGTGAACAGGAGGGGCTGGACCAGGAGCGGGGCCTGAGTGCGATGGGAGGTGCTGCTACAGCTGGTGCAGGCAGGGCCAGGAGCAGCAGCAGGAGCGTCCGCAGCAGCGTGCAGAGCGATGGCGCCGAGCGCGCGAAGTACCGACCGCTGTACCGGCCGGAGGAGGAGGTGGAGCCGGGACTGGGACAGAGCGGCTCGCAGGGCCAAGTGGTGGGCGCCCCAGCAGCCGGCTCCGGTGCCCAACTGGTGGCCTCATATGTAAAGCAGAAAGCTCCAGCGCCGGGATGCGATGGCAGCCGTGAAACGGCAGCAGGTTCACCACGGGCAGCCAGCACCAGTGGCGTCGGCGACGGCGCCGCGGGGCACCTGCCGTACGACACCGGTACGACAGAGGGCGCCGGCCGGAGCGAGTCGCGCGGCCGGTTCGTACGTGTGCGGGCCCTGACCGACCCGGGAGGCGGCGACTCGCCCCTCGGCCAGCATGGACCCGGGCAGCAGCCCTCCCCGCCGCCCTCTGCTGGTCCTGCAGACAAGCACCCCCACCCGCCCGCGCGCCCCCACCCCAGCCCCATGCGCTACCACGGCCGGCCGCCTGCTGTGCCGCTGCTTTGGGAGCCGCCCCCGGTGGGCCCCTCCCGCGCGCTGTCCAACATGCGGGCACACCGTCCCGCCGGGTCGGCGGCCGCCTCTGCTTCTGGATCTGCGTGCAGCAGTGGCAACAGCACGCCCAGCTGCGGCAGCCCCCGAAGGCCCGGCAGCAGGGGCAGCTTCCAGGACCTTCCGATGCCCCCGCTGGCACCACTGTCAGGCGCACACGGCGGCGGCAGCTCTCGTCCCGCCCAAGGGCTGTTGCCAAGTGTCCATGCACCCAGCCCAGCCCAGGGCCCCGTCCCAAGTCGCGGACCCTGGACCGCCCAGCGCGGCTCATATCCCCCCGGACCCCGCACCGTCAGCAATGGCGGCGGCGGCGGCTTTCCTCTGGTGGCAGCTGCGCCGGGCTCCCCACGGCAGCGGCAGGGACACCCGTGGGGCGGCCACTCTCGCGGTGCGGGTGCTGGCGGTGACGGCGCCACAGCACGTGTGCGGGAGGTGGCCGTCAGCAGGGGCAGCAGCAACGGGAGCATACTGGACGGCGTGCCTACGTCTGGGGAGCTGGAGGAGGGCGGCGTGGCAATGGGCAGGGCGCTCAGACGGAGGGACACGGCGGGTACAGCGACCATGGGTGCTGCGCAGGCGCAGGTGCAGGTGCATCCCGACTGGGCGGAGCTGGGGCAGGTGCCTCGCCTGCCGCCGCTGCCACCACCGCCCTCACGGGAGGGCCGTCATGCGACGGCAGCAGCAGCACCATCAGCAAAGCCGATTGCAGCGGCCAGCGGCGTGGCCGCGCTGCCGCTAATTGGATGCGACAGCGTCAGCGGACCGCAGGGCCCAGGCAGCGGCAGCAGCGGTCGGTGGGGCTCCCCCCGCCGTCCCCTGGGCCCCCGGGAGCGGCGCAACAGCGGCGGCACCAACAGCACCATCGCCAGCGCCTTCTCCTTCCACGTAGACGCTGCCACTATGGAGACCCCAGACTTCAAGCGCGCCGCTGCGGCCGCCGCGCGGGCTTCCGCCGCCGCTGCCGCCGCCGCTGGCAGCCCTGACGGCTCCCGCCCGCGGCGCCGCTGGCTGTCCGCCGGGCCCGACGGCCACGCTTCCCCTGTCGCCAAGGTTCGGCTGTTCGGCAGCCCTAGTCCCCGTGGCGGCTCACCGGACGGCGGCAGGCTTTCAGCGCCGCCTTCCGCCCCACCCGGTGACAGCTCAACCGGTGCGTTTGCTGCTGCTGATGCTGCCGCACCAGCGCCTGCGTCCATGTTCATCTTGCCGCCCAGTGGCGCTCGGGCGAGGTCGGCCAGCGCCGACGTGCGGGCGCTGCAGCGGGCGGGCAGCGCAGGGAGGTACCGGTACGTCGCCAGCCGCGCGAGCACCAGCAGCAGCAACGTCCGCGCCTCCGCCACTGCCTCCAGCGTGTGCTCATCACCCCGGCACCCCGCCGGCCGCCGCGCCGCCGCTGCCCCCGCCGTTTCCCCGTACGCACGTGCCGCAAGAAGCCCGCGGGCCGCCGCCGCCCCCGCACGTGCCCCCCCGGTCGCTGGCTCTCCGCTCGGGCCTGGCCGCCGCGCCGCCGCAACGCCGCCTGCGCCCTCTGCCCCACACACCTCCCACGCCTGCATCGCGCCTTCCCCAAGCGACGGCTGCAGCAGCGGCAGCGGCACGGGTGCGTCCCCCAGCAGCGGCGGCGACTGCAGTTACGGCCCTGGCGGCGTGACCAGCAGCACCGAGTCATGGGTCACTACTCGACCGTCCGTAGCCCCGTCCCCGCAACCCAGCAGCGAGGACTCCCCTTCCACCGCCCACTCGTCCGTGCCAGCAGATGCGTCCAAAGCCGGACCGACGTCTCCTGCTCAGGTCCGAGCAAGAGTTGTTGCTCGCGCGCACGCACACGCGCTGGCGCGGATGTCGGGTGAGCGGCCGCAGCCCGACTCCCCGCGCGGTGCACGGGGCTTGCCTGCGCGCAGGTCCGCCCCCGCAGCACACGACAACGGGCCCGCCGCCGCCGCTGCACCGCGAGTACCGAAGGCGGCGGCTTCGGCGGCAGCAGCAGTGGCAGGGGGGAGCCCAGCACGTGCCGCAAGCCGCTACGCGCCACCGGCCACCGCATCGGCTCACACCGCGCAGCCAGTCCCCCGTTCCGTCATTGGGGTGGCCCAGCACCCGCACCCACGCTCTCCCGACCGGTTGTCTGGCGCCACCCGGCTGGCGCCGTCCGCTGCTGCTCCTGCTGCCGCCAGCACAGCTGCCGCCGCCACTGCCGCTGCTGGCGATGGCGTGCGGCGTAACCTCATGTCGTCGTTCAGCAAAGAAGACCCCGGCGCCCCAGCTCCCAGCCTCCAACACAGCCCCCAAGTCAATCAGGGGAGGAGGAGCGGCTCCGTCGAGGACCGCAGCAGTGGCGTGACTTCATCGGTGGCGGAGGCAGAGGCGCCTCCGGGCTCTCGGTAAGACCCTGGCCCCATGCATAGCTTGTGTCATATGTTCGCATGCAAGTACGGGCGCGCACAATTTTCTACCGTCTGGCTATATCTCCCTTGGTCGCTCACATGCGCTTCCTGCTGTGCTCCCGCGCTGCCGTGCAGTGGTCCTCCTGCTCCTCCCGTCCCCACGCTGGCTCTGCCGGCGCCCTCACCATTCAGCACCCGCGCCGCTGCTTCCTCTGCCGCCTCCGCCCGCCGCCCGCCGTCCGTCGCCCGCTCCCCACGCCCCACCCGCTCTCCTCGACCCAACCACTCCCAACCCCACCCCGGCAGCCTCGCCATCGAGTCTTCCGACATCCCAGAGGAGCCGGCCGCAGCCGCCGCAGCCGACCCCAACCCCAACGACCCCCTCGCCGGCCGCATCACCTACCGCCCTGCCGTGCCTGCACACCGCCCACTACCTCCCACGCCACCCAGCGCCCGCCACCGCACCCCTCCCTCCGCCGCCGCCGCCGGCCGCCCCGACTCTTCCGCCTCCTACCACTCCCTCGCATCCAACAGCACCAGCTTCGCAGCAACTGCCCTCACGAACCTCCGAAGCCCCATGGGCCCTAGCGGCCGCCGACCTGGCCAGTCTAGGCCTGAGTCCCAAGACCAGGACTTCGGCCAGGGGCAGGAGCAGTCCAGCAGCCGGGCTAGCTCCGCACAGCGGCACTGGAGCTACCGTCGCAACCGCCATCGGGCGCTGCTTATCAACAGCGTGGTGTCTGCGGCACTTGGTTCTCAGGCTAGCACGTCTAGTCTGGGGGGCTTCGGGGATCAGACAGCGGGTCGGGGCGGCGATGGCGGGCGGGGCCGACAATTTGCTGCCGGTAGGGAACGTACGGAACGCACGGAGCTGGTGAGCTGTGAGCCCAGCGGTATTAGTGTGCTGCTCAGTCCGGAGGGCAGTATGGCGGTGGTGTGAAGGGTGGGAGCGAGGGAGGAGGTGGTTGGGTCTGCGGAGGGTTAGGGTGGGACGTATGAGCGTATGTACAGCGTATGAGCGTATGTACAGCGTATGTATAGTACTGAAAATTTTGGGTTGTGCTTCTGGGCTGCTGCGGCTGCAGCGACGGTGTGTTGTGGATACGGCGTTGCGGAGGAAGTGGTGGAGCGGCGTGTTGGTAAAACTGTGACGGGATGTTGGAATGGCGCGCGATATAAGCGTGCATGTGCCGAGGTATCGTGGTTGACAGGGAGAGTGACACACAGAAGCGATAACCTGTGACAGGGACTACCTAGGCAGGGGACTTGAGGTGGGTGCGCAGGTGCTGCCTGGCAGGGCGGTTGCTATCATAGCCGCAGCCACCAGCTCTCGTCGCCGCAGGCAAGAGCCTTGCACTGAGCAGGAGTTGTGCGCCAGTTGACCTATATGTGGTGGATAGGGACTTTGACGTTCTGCCCCCGGTTGTTAACTCAGGCACCCCTGGTTGTCGAATGATGCTGCCGGCATTTGCATACCATTCACGACCACCACTGCTCCATGTTTTGATGCAGGTTCATGTTGGTTTTGCTATGGGGAAGCACGCCTGCTGCGCCACTAGGGCTCCTGTTGGCGTTCACTATTACATAGTACCTGCACGGCTTATCTATCTAGGACTGATCAATGTACTACCTTGACAGCCGGTTGGTGGTAACCTTTTTGTGCGTTGGCGAAGAAGCTCCTGGCATTTGAGGTCTTGGCCAGGGCTCACGTCGATAGGTCGTGGAAGTGCCAATTACGGTACGTCACTAGGTCCATTGCCGCCGGAGTGGTGAAGGGTTCTGGGTGCAGCACGTCAGATGCAATTGCACACGCCACCCAGTGCCACCCAGACCGTTTTATGTTCCTGTCCAGGGTAGCGGTGCAGCACACGTGCCTCACAGTGCGTCCGTTGCTCCTGGCAAGGTACCGCAAGCGCGGCCGTTTCCAGCCCATGACGTGTACAGCGTTGTGCAGTCACCGGCCATACAGCAGCCAGCACTCGGCGCAGCAACGTGGCACGCACAACGGCCACATTACATCACAAGAGCTCAGCAGCTCACTGACACAGCCATACTGTTGCCCCACACGCGAAACCAATGGGGGCGTAAAATACTCCGTGGCGTCGATGAAGTAAGATGAACCGCATCAACCAGCATCAGCTGCCACTCCATCGCCCGTACCGGTGCCCCGATGATGTCATTCGGTTCAGTTTGGTTGTTCGGGCCCGTCCCGTTAGTACCCGTAGGGGTAACACCTCTGCTAGTTTGCTTATGCCCGTAGCATCAGGGACCCACAGTCTCTGCCTCGCCACTAGAGCACGTGTTGCATACAAGCCAGCGAGCGTGGAGCCGTACGTGGATGCAAGCTCTCCTGCGCCTTCCCTCCCTTGCTACAGCTCAGCGTACCGTCTGCCCAAGTCTGCCACAGGGCAGCCTGTTACCGCGTGACTGTCGGTTCATACGCACGCCGCCCCTCATCCTACTTCTGCACGTACCGGTATCACCACTCTCCTGCGATTGCATCCAAACGCGCTACGTCCCCTGCTCTGTCTGCCTACGTTGCTGCATTTTTTGTAGCACACAAATCTACCAGGCATCTACCGCTCCAAACGCTGTCGCTGCGCCGCCAGACCGCCCTCGCCCCCAGTCCCAGCCTGCCCCCCAGCCGTCTTCCCCGCTGCAACACCAGCTCCCTCCTCCACCGCTCCCTCCCCCCGTGCAGCCTCGCCGCCCTCCCCATCCACATCCTCTCGCAGGCGCTTCAACGACCGTCCAGCCCCGCAGACCTCCACGCCTGCGCCGCACGTCCCAGCCTCCGTCCCACCAGCTCCCCTCCCATTCGCTCCTCCTCCACATACCAAGGCCTCCACGCCAGCCCCTCTCCCTGCCCCAGCAACCCCTGACCCCTCTCCCGTGTCCCCTTGCCCCTGCGCTCCCCCATCCGCCACCGTACCTGCCGGCTGGCCCGTTTCCCTCCCATTTGCAGTTGCCACTCCTTGCACCAAAGCCCCCGGCGCATCAGCCGGCTGCTCGCTCCTCCCCAAAGAGGCCTGCCCCTCTGTAACCCCTTGCCCCGGCTGGTCACACTGCTGCTCCTGCTGCTGCCCTTGCAGCTGTGCCAGCGGCGGCGGCACGGAGCCCTTCGCGCCCCCTCCTTGTGCAGGCCTAGGCTGCTGCTTGGGCGGGGGCGGCGGTCCCCCGCGATTCTTCTTACCGCCTTTCCCGCCTCCGCTGCCGCCGTTGGCTGCGGCGGTTGCAGCCAGGGGCAGGGCGGCCAGGTCCTCTGGGCTCAGGTCCTGGGGTGGAGAGAATGGCGACAGCAGGAGCAGCGGGAGCGGCAGTAGCAGCGTCGGGTAGGTAAGCAGCATGACAGCAGTAGTGCATGGATGAGCGCGTGTGGTACGCATCTCGTGGAGGGAGGAATTGTAGAAAGCGTGCGGGAGAATGGGACAGTGCTGTTCGAGTACCGGTACCTGGGCTGCGCGCGCCAGCCCCCGCCGACGCTCTTCAACTTCGGTCTCGTCGTCTGACTTTGAGCGACGAATCAAATGTCTACAAACTCGACGGTTACCGAAGGGGTTGAACATTTTGCATGCTCATAGGATTTCAGAGCCGCGGAAAAGCGGGCCACAGTGTGCCTCCTATCCTCGAACATGCAATAACTGCCGTAGATGACGTAAATTTGCACTCAGGAGACGATGCCAAAGCAACATTTGACGACATCATGCGCAGCTGTGCGTCTGCGATGGTATATCGTGCGCGTCCTCCCATGCATATACGCCGCGACCTTTTGGGGCCCTTCCATGGCGGCACAACTCCTGTCGGTCAGCATGAAGCCCCCACATGCGCTGACGACATCATGCCCGTTGAGGATGGTCCAGGCAAACTTCAAACCGCTTGGCAACCTAGAACAGCCACACGCATCCGCCTGTACGCACACAGTCGGTCAACTGATACCGTTCGTACCTCGTACGGCGGCTGGTGTGACACTCCCACCAGGACAATTTGGGACCATGACACAGTCGGAACGATGGCTGGATCCCACCTTCCTTGGCAGCACAATGCAGGCGGGGGCTGGGCTGTTGCCAGGGAGTCCCATGTGCACGACCTCGACGCGCTGCAACAGGCTTCGGTCACCCCCAGTCCACACGACCCAATGTCAATAATGTCACAGTCCTCTGACGTCGCCTTGCAGACGCCACTGCACCGCACGCAAGCAAGCACATGGTCCTTGAGCCCCTGTCGTACCTCGTACGGCGGCTTGCACGACACGCCCACCAGTGCGCACAGCTGCTGCTCGTCCTTGGCCCGGGTGATGGCGGTGTTGCCGTCGTGGCCCACCAGGGAGCGGGGACCGCCGCGGCGGCCCAGGAACGCGACCGGCGCGTCTGCCATCTCCTGCATGGAAGCATACACACGCACACGCACAAGCGCGTGCAGCAGCAGAGCGTTGATATCAAGGTATTGTCATGGCGTCCAATCCGGGCAATGGTCATAGGGCATATTAAGGCGCTGGCTAGTCGACGCCCTCCTCGTTTTACAGCACACACGCCTTGGCGCCTTGCTTCAGGCCAGCAGCGAGCACCTCAGCACAGGCAGAGTCGCGTGCGTAACGCGCAGATGCGCAAGCATGCGGCCCTGCCGCCCCAGCCACCTTCAAGCAATTGCTTGACACACGCTGGTCACAGGACACACGTGCACGAAGAGGTGGTATACCTTATACCTCCCCACCTTCAGGCAGTACTGGGTGTTCGGCAGCGCACGCATACACACCCGCAAGAGATGTACGGTGCTGCCCCTGCCTTCCAATGCTGCACACGTTCATGCTAAGCTCGTGTCCCCACCTTGAGGCAGTACTTGGTGTTTGGCAGCGCATTGTCCCACCGCAGCGCCTCACGCACGTAGTCCCGCTGCACCACGTCCAAGGGAAGGAAGCCTGGCGGGCGAAGAGGCGTGCCAAATAAGACAGGACAAGGTGGAGAAAGGGCGAGGGCTTGGCAAGGACTAAACTTGGCTACATATCCTGCACACACACACGTGCTGTCCGCTGCACCGCAGCCAGGGACAGGACACCTGCGGGTGCAGCGGGGTGGAACAAAGTTTACACAAGCAGGTCCCTGCAAACTGCACCTGTGTGCTGTCAACAACCAGTGTCGTGCGTGTGCATTTGCGTGCCGGCGCCTGCAGCACGTTGTGCCCCCTGCACCAAGCCAGGGGGCAGGATCGCGCGGCCGAGCCTCCCCACGTGCCTTCTGGCCTCTCGCTCCACCCAGTCCCTATTAGTGTTCCTACACGCCGTCCTCGCCTAATGACTGCACCACCGCATTTTTCCTTGTCTCGGGAACGCAGAATCACCGCGCACATGCTGGCCTGAACTTGGAGACGTTCCACAAAGCACCACAAGCGGGGCCCAACACACAACAGCTCCAACAGACAGCCTTCAACTCCAGACCGTGCCCAGCACTCTGCCACGCTGCGGTGTACCCAGTTTGTGGGCTAATGACGCTGCAGGCGCGCCTCCTTGCCGCCTATCCGCTAGTACAGCCTTTCGGTTCTTGTGGTATGCCCTGCTGCAGTTTACCTACCTTCCTGCCGGAACACGGATGCGTTCCACATGGCTCCCCGAGCCAGCATGGCGGCGGCGCAGCCTGTGACCTGCCGTACACGGTGGGCGTCGGCGTACGACATTACGTCACCGTTGGCGATGACGGGCGTGCCGGGCAGCGAGTCCACCACCTGCACGGCGCAGAGGGGAACGGGGGTCACATCACGTTTACTTCTGTCCTATCGTAGCCGCCTGCTAAAACAGTATCCTGGATGCCAATGTGGTCCTCAAGCCAGTCCTAGCGGCCCGTCATTGCCCGCGAAAGCCGCATACGCCCCACACCCCGCCCGTCTGCCAAGCTCGCGGATATGCGGTTGCGCAAATTCAAATCGGCTCACACCTCGCGCCCAGAAGTCCACCCATGTGACACACAGCCACAGTGCACGCCCCGCCCACCTGCCCCACCTTTTCATACGCTCCCAACATACCGGCTCCCCCGGCCGCTTCTGCATATGGAACTACGACCCCCGCATTCCACAGTCCCAAGCACATCCCGCCCACCATCACCCAGAATCTTCTGCTCTCTCGTACAGGAGTTGTTGCTACACATAGGAGCTCTAAAGGTTGCCTGCAGGAGGTCAGACCCTGCCGCCACGCCCGCCGCACCTCCTTTATCCGCTCCCAGCACGCCGGCTCCCGCGGCCGCTGCTGCGTGGTGCGGCCGTGCACCGCCAGCGCACACACCCCGCAGGCCGCCAGGCGCCGGGCCAGCTCCACCGTGCACCGGGGGTCGTCTGGGGCAGCAGGGGCAGAGGGCGTGTGGCAGACACGGTACGGGGCAGACAGGTACGCATGCCGTCGGGAAGAAGTGTGTGCGGTACAGTCGAGCTCGTGGCAACTGTGGCAGGTAAGGCGTGTGCAATGCAAATCCAGAAGCACTCTGCAGAGGTTGGTGTCTGCAAAAGCACCACGCAAGGCACACCCGCTCCCACGGCCCACGCCAAACCCGCGCCCCCAGTCCCTACGCACAGAAACACCCAGCGCCCACGCACCCCCAGCCCCCACGCACCCAGCAGCCGTATCTTGCAGCTGACGGGCAGGTCGAGGTTGCGGCGCAGGGACTTGAGGATGTCCTGTGGTACGAGCGAGCGTTGTTACTGAAATTGAAAGGTGTGTACTGAATGGCTGTCAGGTCCTCTTGTGCACGTCGCCCAACACTGAGTTTGCCGTTCAAGGTGTATTGCTAGAAACGTAACCAACAGCAACTCGGCACCGCTCGCACGTTAGAGACATCTGCGCACGGCAAGGTGTCTCGCACACAGCTGGGCACCGTACAACCGTACGGGGTACGGCACCGTTCCGTACGACGGCGCACCTCTGCTGTCTCCGGCTTCCGCAGCAGCGCGGCCCCCATGCCGCCCTGCAGCGAGAAGGCCTTGGGGCAGCCCATGTTGACGTCAATGCGCCCCACGTCAGCAGCAACCACCTGCAGGTAGTGGCCAGGATGCATGCGTCGAAACATATGTAGCGTGGGGGTGCACAGATGCCACGGCGGTGCGTACGGCAGGTTCCATATTGACAATGAAGCAGGTCACGTCTGCAGTGACTACTTGGGGAGGAGAGGGCCGAGAGCAAGCTGCCTCTTACGTGGTGTAACAGGGGGGTGAGGGAGTTGACACGTGTGCCAAGGGGTTGCACCGCGGGGGTGCGCAGGTGCCTGGTGTAACCGCAGGGCGTCGATGGGTGGGCAGGAGGCGCGGGTGGGGTTGCAGCGAGGGTGCGCAGGTGCATGTTGATACGGGGAGGGCCCATGTTGGCGCCAACCCAGCCCTCCCCACCACCGCCCCCTCCCTCGGCCCTGCTGCGGCCAGTACCCCGTCCGCCCGCACCTGTGCCGCCGCCACAGCGCCAACTCCGTCCGCCGTGCCCAACTGGAACACCAGTCGGGGCTTCTCCTCGGCGCACGTGCGGAACATGACCTGAGAGGAACGGGTTGGCAGCGGCAAATAAAGCAACAGCCGATGTCACAAATTGACCGGCGGCGGCAGACGCAGCGGAAGTCATTGGTTGAAGGGAGAGCAGAAACGCTGGGCCAGCAGGGAACGCTGTAGCGCACGCAAAGCAGCTGCTGGCGTTGGTTGCAGTGTGCGCTCGGACCACGCCTCGCTCGCTTGGAAACACGCCTGGGCCAGATCGTGTTCGCTTAAGGCCACAGCGGGTTCACCACCCGTGTGGAGCCAGCTGTATGGCCAAGGCGAGGGCTGAGTCCGCCACCAGGCTCGCCCGCTCCCGGCCAAGCCGGGCCCATTGTTCACAGCAGGCCTCAGCAGGGCCACCAGACGTCACGAGCTGTGTGTGCAGCATGCCATGCAGCTGCACCAAGTTGCAGAGGGCTGCGGCGGCCACCAGGCAATACACCTTGGCAGCTACCCACCCGTCCTCCCTCCGCTCCTCCCTTGTCCAAAAAGTCAACGGTGCCCAACCGTTCGTTGACCTGCCGTACGGAGGCCACCACGCGCTTGTCCACCATCTCCTCCGTGTACACCAGGTCCGCGCCGTACCTGTACGGTATGGTAAGGCGGGACGAGTAGGTTGTAAGGCACATTAGCGACACCGTTACTTGGTTTGGTTCTTGGGTACCGGTGTAAGCGCTGGGCAGGAAGGGAGGTACCGGTTGGCCAGGTATCGGCCCCCCAATCCAGGAGCTGCCGGGTTGACGCCTTTGCTGCATGCTGTAGATCTTCTTCTTCTGCATTTAGCAGGCTCGGTGCCGCACGTCACACGGGAACTAGGCGCTGCCTGCTCCACTGTCAAACGTAACACCACCACTTGGCCACTGCCCAAGAAATTCTCCGCCAATAGCATCCATAGGACTAGTCCACAATATTGCAAGCGGCCAATATGCGGATACGAAGGTGCACGCAAGACGGTAAAAGCATTCCGTGACTGAGCGCAGTGTGTGAGGGACGAGCACAAAGGTGCTCAGAGGTGCTGCGGCGGAGGGAGGTCCCCCCAGACGCGTCCAGTTCTCTGGCGGCTGCTCCGCAGCCAGCGCAACAGTAAGCGTGTGTGCTCAGGCCTGACAGTACTGCAGAAGCTTTTGCAGCCCTGCCTGACAGACTCACTTTGCGGCCAGCATTCTCGTTGGCATCGTCCCCACGCGCACCATCGGCGCCAGGAGGAGCTTGCCATGGTAGTCAAACTCCTCCATCCTTCAATACAGATTATACGTGCTACTCCATGTATGGTGCTGTACTTGGGCTAAAGCAAAGTGCGAGGAAACAGTCCAGTCGGAGCGGCAGTTAACGCTGCGTATGTGTGCAGCAATGTTCGCTTTGGTAAAGAAGCGTGTAAGCAGCTTGCAACAGACGTTGGCAGGTGCGCAGTTCAAGGAAATTCCACAAGGCTTACTCATGCGCAACCTCACCTGCCTTCTGCCTGGGAGCCTTGCTGGGAGCTCTCCTGGCACAGTCCACCACTCCTCCTCGGTCTCCTCTTGGTGCCTGAGCTGCATTGCTGGTTACCAGATCTCAAGATTCCTAGTCGAGCCTCTGCATGTACCCAAGCTGGCTGCGGACGCAGTGCCGACAGACTGACAGTCCACTATCGGATGCTGACGCTGCCGCTCTCAGTGGAGCTCAGGGGAGAAGGGTGTGCTCCCCTGCCCGCTTTCCTCCCGCACCCCCCACCCGCCTGCCGCCTCTCCGCCGGGTCCCACATACCGTACCCCTCAGATCCACGCGGCATCACCCCATTCGCAGGGCAGGAGCCCACCTGCTATTTTACCCCACCCTAAAGACAGTCCCACCCACACCTCCAATACTATTCCTTGTCTCGACCCGTCTGTACACCTGGTTTGCCAATTGCCATCGTTTGCAGAACATGCACGCGTAGGCTCGCCCAGACTCGCTAGCGCCATACCCCACAGCCGGCGTAGCCCGGCGTAGCCCGGTGTTGGCCAACAGGCAAAGCAAGGTGCCACAGCACTCAGCACACGGTGCTAGCACGGAGACGGATACATAAGCATGACGGCTTCTCAGCCAAATAGCACATAACATGTGTCGTTGGCTCTAACCAATGAAACGAAGGCGCGAGGGGACTGGCCATGGGCCAGGTCAACCACGTGGCGTCCATTCCGTCCCAGACGCCAAGGCAGGGAGACATGACGGAGCACAATCCGTCCGTTCATTATGATTAATTGCTAAGACAACTTTATCTTGTAGCCCTCGCCCGCCCCACTCTCCACTGCTGAGCATAGCCTTCTGACTCCGACCCAACACCATTAAAAGCTTCGTGCAGGAGCCGCAGAACTGCCAAACCAACTATAAGGATATATCTTGAGCTTCATGGTGATATAAAAAGAGCGGCATTTGGCCAAAGCGGCTGAAAGAGCGAGGCGCAGCAACACCCAGCTATAGACCCCAGCTCAGCTCATGTACCCCCTCTGAGTTTGCATATGAGATCTGGGGACTACACGGTTGCGACAATCGGGGACAGGAGGGTAAGTCAACGGGTCCATGCCACGACGACCTGCAACCCCCTTCAGCCGTCGACATAACAACGGTCTGCAAGCAGCTTCGATTACTCGTGAACTTGATTGGGCTTGCATCGGTTCCTACTTGCGCAGGTTCCAGTCCCTCGTGACCCCGATGCTCCGGTCTCTTTGTACGCGCTTTGCCGCGCATGGGTGCGTAATAATCCAGCCCTACCACTGAAATTCACGGATCCCAATGCGCCATCGAGCGAAGCCAAGGGTGATGCTGAAGGGCCACAGGTGGGGCGACCAGCCGTTCAGCGTCCGACTCTGCCGTGCGAGGTGCAGCGTACGGTCCTGAGTGCAAGCCTATCCCCGGCAGGGGACTCTCCTTGGCGAAAGGATCCATGTTACTTGGTACATCTTGTGCATCATACTGGGTGAAATGCACAGCACCACGCGCACTTAGGCTTCGGCCATGGCGCTGCGCGTGGGGGGCCTGTGCCCATGACGACCTCAATCTCGTGGACGCACGCCCCTGCATCCAAACCGATGAAGTGTTCGGACCCAATGTTGGACCTCGTTCTTGTCAACAGGCACACGGTCTGGTCAGCATCTTACCTCCTCCGCTGCCTCCAACAAACCTGGAGGCGGACACTAGGCCTCCTGACTACGTCGAGGACACCCCGCCAGCAAACCCTGAGGTATGGGACCTCATGCGCTCAGACCCTCAACCCAGCCTTCGCTACGTCCAGGTGACTTTTCCCTGTTCCATGCCTTTAACCTCTCACCCACTGTCAGGGCCCTGTTGGTCCCCACCATGCCCCACCGCACGTCCAGGAAGCCCATATCCCAGCGGTCAGTCCGCCCCTACCGCCCCCGCCCCCATCGCTTACACTGCCCTCACTTTTTCTACCCCCAGGAGTCCCTCCGGAAGCTGAAGGAACACTGGGTTGCCGTACGGCAATACCAGCAGTCCCTGCGCCAGGCCAAGCTCTCGCGGTACCGGGAGCGCCTGCAGCTGCTGCTGGGCGAGCCATCCGCCCTGCACGTGGGCATGGGAGGTGCAGGGGTGGGCATGGGGCCAGGGATGGGAGTGGGGGTCGGGGCGGTGCCACCCCCGCAGCTGCAGCTGCCTCAGGGTCTTGACCCACAGCAGGCCGCTGCTGCCGCTGTAGCACAGCTGCAGGCTATGGCGGCCGCGGGCGGGGCCCTGCCCGTCATGCCGCCCCTGGGTGGACCCCCAGGTGGCTTGCCCTTGCAACTGCAGCAGGCGGCAGCAGCAGCTGCTGCCGCGATGGGCCCAGGTACCACGGTGCCTGGTCTGGCCGGGGAGCTGGGGCAGGGGCAGGGACAGGGGCAGGGGCAGGACCCCGCTCAGGCGCTGACGGCCATGGGCGGGTTTGACCCGTCCCTGTTGGGTGCACTGCCGCCGGGTGCGCCGGGTGCGCCGGGAGCTGTGCAGGGTTTCGAGGGGCTTCCGGGACCCGGCGGGGGCCTGGGGCCAGCGGCGGCCGCGGCCGCCGCGGGGCTGTTTGGGGCGCCCGGGGGGACGCTAGAGCAGCAGCAGGCGACCCTGACGGCCCTACTGGCGCAGCTTGCAGGGCAGCAGGCAGGGGATGCGGCCGGGGGCGCAGGGGCCGCGGGGATGCTTGTGGCTGGGTTGCTGCCTGGGCTGGGGCTTGGGATGCCAGGCCTGCCGCCGGGGGGCGTCCTGCAGGCGCCTGGGCAACAGGAGGCCGCACAGCCTCAGCCACAGGAGCCGAAGGATCAGCAGCAGCAGCAACAGCAGCAACAGCAGCAGGGCGGGGACGGGGCACAGGGCGAGGGGGACAAGGCTTCCGGAGAAGGTGCACAGCCCCCGCAGCCGCAGGTACCGCAAATGTCGTTGCCGCTGCCACCGCCGCTGCCGCCCGCAGCCCAGCCTGTGGAGGCGCTGCTGGCGCTGCATCAGCAGCTGCTGCAGCTGCAGGGCTTTGCGCTACCCGGCATGGGGCCACCGCTGGGGCTTCCCCTGGCCGCGGGGCTGCTGGGGCAGATGGTGCCCGGGCAGGGGGCGCCCCTTCCAGGGCAGCTACAGCAACAGCAGCAGCTCTCGGAGGCCATGGCCGCGCTGGCGGCGGCTGGAGGCGCACCGGCCCCTGACGGTGGCTTCATGGCCGCGGGGCTTGCGGGGTTAGGGGCGCTTGGCGGCATGGGGCTGGGGGCGGTTGCGGGGGGAGGGACGGGGGTGGTGGCGGATGGGGCCGCGGGGGGAGGGCCGACTGGGATGGTGGGGCTTATGGGGCCGGGGGCGGGTGCAGGGGAGCTGGGGGATGGTGCTACTACCGCGGGTAGTGAGCCTGCTGCTGGGGCGGTATCGAGCATGGATGTGGACTCCGGGGCCAGGACTTCAGAGGCAGGGGCGTAGCGTGTAGGGTATGGTGTTTTATTGCCCGGAGTGCGTTGCAAGCTGGAGCGGACCGGCGTGCACGCGAACAAAAACAAAGCAGTTCCGGATAGGCGTTGCCTACCTTGCTACATGACATTGACGTTTATGCTGACTGACCTGGAAGCTCAATGCTGGGCCCTTGGTGAAGGCCAAATGCCGAACCTGATGGTGGAGACGCTATATCGAGGGCATCTTTGACAGGGAGGGGATTTCATGGCGGCGCTTACACCCTCATGTGCGCTGCGTTGCAGCTGTGTGGAGCATGTAGCTGTGCCCTGTGTGGCCCCTGCACGATGACTGTTTGCGAGAGGGCACCGGATACGCTTGGACGTTATGACTCGAAATATACTAGCAGCACTGTCAACCAGCGGCGACTACAGGAGTTCCGCTAGCTTGGCGTGCGGCGATGTTGCTGTGTCGGGGATGTGCGACAAGGGAGCGGTCATCAGCTGTAGCGTAGGGTATGGCGCATGGGTCCTGAATGCAAAGGCGCAACGGCGGTCACGTGACTGCTGCCTTGCATGCTGCGGTGACGATAATTACCGTGTGTGTGCAGAAGCTCTGTTTCTTGTTTTCGGTGTTGTGTCTTTGCCCCGTGGACTTCAACGTGCAATGCTTCCACGAGACCACGACAATTATAAGTGCTGAGGCCCGCGTGGGGGCCAGCGGGGGATAGGACCTGATGGCCACGCTGTGCAAGAGCCTATGCCCCGAAAAGCCGCCAGATACGAAGGACCGTCCACGCGTACATACCATATCGCGTCCTTGAGAGGTTTCGCATCAACCAGTGCGTATCCAGTTATCCTGTGTGGGCCGTTCACACAGACCGAGGGGTAGCCACGACACGTGCTGCCAATGCACGTTTCAGCCTGCCCCAGCAGACACCAAGTGCATTGCGAGTGTTCCCACGCGCAGAATAGCATTGTAGTAGTCTTAACACAGATAGAGTCGTCTTAACTTTTCGGTAGTTCTGCGCGAGGACGCTCAGTTCATCTTCAGTTCCAAGCTCTTCTCTCCTTAGCATAAAACCTTTCGGCACCAAGGTCTGCCTGGATTTTGCCTTTCACTGCAGCGTGTTACAACGATGCTGTCTACATGCCCTGGAGTCGCCTGCGCTGGCCTTGCGCGACTGGCTCGTGCATCCATGCTCTCGGCCCGCGCTTTCGGACCTGAAGCATCGGTGGTCGACAGCCCAAGCTGCTGCGGTCATCTCTATGCCGTGAGAGGCTTATGCAGTGGTTCCGCTGGTCGGAGTCCACTGGACGCTGGCAGCGCGGGGGCCATGGATAGCAGCAGCACAAGCAGCTCAGGCCAGGGCAGGGCCGGCACCCGACAACTCCCACAAGCGTCTGCACATCTGCACTCTGCAGAAATGCAGCAACATGAACAGCCTGGCGCAGCAGCACGACCCTCAGTGTTTCCGCTGCAGCTGCTGCCACCTCGCAACGCCCTCTTGGGGAGACGGCCATCCCCGGGCCTCACTACGCCCTTGGGCCAATCAGTGTCATCACCAAGGGGTGCAGGTATTGCGCAGCCTCTGTCGCCGCCGCAGCGACCATTAAACAGCATGCAGCAGGCGCAGCAGATCCGCTGCATGTCTTGGCGGCGCTGGGTGCCGTCAGGGGGAGACCTTAGGAACGCCGTGGAGGGGCCGCACCGCCAAATGGTGGGTTAGCAAGTGCCCCTCCCTGCGCACACACTACTGTTACACCAGCCGCTTGACACCACGAAGGAACACATGCCGATCAAATCTTTGTCTGCGCACTAGCCCATCATGACCGCTCACTGAGACTGAAGCACAATACTTGCCAGCGGACGAGTTTGGTACGAGCGTGCCGATGGCAAAGCAGGCAACCGAAGGCCCCTCCTTTCGACAACCGCAGGTCAACCTGTTCCTTGCAATTAATGTTGCCACCTACATCGTGACCAAGTTCGACCGCTCGTGAGTGCAGCCACAGCCCACACCCCCGCTTTGCACCTGCCCTCTCCCGCCACCCACGTGGGTCTGCCTGTACTGCCATTCTGCCCATTCGGCCCCGTCGTGTCGCACTGCGTACGCTGTGTTGCACTTACAGCAAGCTCGCCAAATGCATAGCTTCAGCTCTGAACTGTGCCGTTCTCCGCCAATGCCGTGACAAGTCAGCCGCGACTGCGGCCGCCGTGCCCAACAATCTCTGCCTCCACCCCACCTGGTTTCTCGCGTTTTATGTGTACCCCACCTGGACGTCTCCCCCAAGCCCCGCACGACTTGACATCCTTGTGTACTGCCTTTCCTTGCATTACGTACTGATGGTGACCTGCTGTTCCCCCTGCCGTACGGCGCCATGTACGGCAGGATCATCGGCGCAACCGCCGCCATCCCGCAGGCCATCGCTGCAGGGGAGGTGCACCGGCTGCTGACGTCGGGCTTCCTGCACACGGACTTCCTGCACCTGCTGGTGAGGCCCTGGGGCCCAAGAACCACCCAGCTCCTTGCGCCTTAAACCCCTGATGTCGATCAGATGGCGAAGCAGTCTCACGTCATGCCTCTACACTGGCTGTAGACCCAACAGCGAGTCCCTTAGTAGCAGTCTGCCTCTGCCTGTCCTTCCCACTCTTACGTACCGTATGCATACGCATTCAAGATCACATACACTCTTCTGTCCGCAGTCCAACGGGCTGGCGCTGCACTGGCTGGGCCCCAACGTGGAGTCCGCCTGCGGCCGCGGCCGCTTCGCGCTCATCTACCTGTCCGCCGTGGTGTCGGGCTCGTGGCTGCAGTACAGCATGTCCGCCTACAACACAGTGGCGTGGGGCGCGTCGGGTAAGCGAGGGTGGGCTGACCTGAGTGAGCTGCGGTAAAGGAAAGGAACAAAGGGCCGTAAGGGCCATCGCGTAAGGGCTTAGGGATGTAGGGTGTAGGGGCTAGCTGTTGTGGGCGTCACCAGCAGCTGCGTCCTGCCTCCTTACGACAGCGTGGCGTGGGATGCGAAGGTTGGGCAGCCTTACGGGTGGCAACCCGCCTGCGCGGGGACCCTGCCCGGTCTTGTTGTCGCGCTCTCCGCTTCGGACCGAGCCACCCTCACCTCACCTCTCCCCTGCAGCACTGCTCCAGTGCGTCCGCACTTCGCTCACGCCGCGTGTGCAGCCTGTCCGGTGCTCACAAGATTACTGCTGCCGTGCGCCTGTACAGCCGTAAATGGTGCCGTGCGTGGTATGGCCCGAAGTTGCCGCTCCCCTTGTTTGCCCCAGGCGGCGTGTGCGGCCTGTTCAGCGCCTACCTGGTGTACCGCCTGCGCAACAGGGCGGTCATGCCGTGGGACGCACACGAGACCACCTGGGTGGCGCAGGTAGGGTGCGGGATGGTGGATAGGGATTAGGGCTTGCTGGGAAGGCACGCGCGTTTTGGGGAGGAACAGGGGACTGGCGAAGGCGCGTATGGGGCTGGGCGAGGGTTGCACTGCTCAGTCGGGGTTTTGGCGCTTGGAGAGTTTGGGGGCGCTTGCTACCACCCTGACCACCCGCATCGTCGCAACCGCGGATTTCCAAACGCAGATCGTGGGCCTCAACGTGCTGCTGAGCCTGGCGGCGGGCGGCCACATCGGCCACTGGGCGCACCTGGGCGGCCTGCTGGGGGGCGCGGCCGCCATGTGGCTTACCGGGCCGCGCTACGTGTGGCGGGGGGGATACATGGAGGACAGGCCCATCCTGCCCTGGTTCAGAAAGTAAGCTGCGGCTTACGGCTGTGGTTCACACGAGCAACGTGTAGTATGGGTGCAGGTTAGGGTGTAGGGTGTGAGCTGGGTGCGCTTGGCGTGAGGCGGGCACACATGGGCACACTGTTGGCAACCTTGCGGGCCCGGGGGTTACGTTGTAGTCCTGGACACGTGTGCGGGGCGGGTTAGCGTGACGGAGAGACGTGACGGAGAGGCACATCACATCATTGGGAAGCGTGGACTCGGCATGACAGGTTGTTGGTGGTAGCATTGGTGCCTAATGGAGTGTGGCCGGGAGGGTGGGGAGCGCGTTGGGCGCTTGGAGGAAGGGGGAAGCAGCTAAGTAGAGGGCTGACTCAGTCTGTGCATGACTGCATGTTTGTACTGGTGGCGCAGGTGCGGGTGTACCCGTGTACGGCTGTCCTCGCGTTCTGAGCATGCGTGTGGGAACGGTACAGCATGGAACAGCGCATCCCGCCTTCGGTCGCCCTCACCTGCCCTCGCATGCGCGCCTAAGGCGCACTGGCAGCGTGCCGGTGCATGCGCAGCGCCGTGGCATGTGTAGCTCGTGCTACGTCATTATTCCTTGCGCACATTGGAGGGGTTGCATGACACGATTGGCAGTGTAGGTTGCGTGGCGTGCTGGGCCGCCCTGCCCTCGTGCATCCTGGGGCAGTGAAGCTGCGGGGCAAAGGGCAACCAGTGTCCCGGTCTTCAGAATTATTATGATTTTGACGGCCGTTTCGGCAACGGTTCAGGATTTTTTGGGCGAGGCCCCCGCTTCGGGGGGCGGAGCCCCCCAGGTTCACCCCTGTCAGTGTTGGCGTGCCCCTGCCACGCCTATAGTGTTCACGTTCTGACACTTTTGTGACTA
>VFQN01001414.1_pt1 | contig 40329 bp, 61 predicted proteins | sample 3512371 | NCBI WGS metagenome assembly VFQN01 (sample SAMN10412370, study PRJNA504923) | tailings metagenome | isolation source: Replicate 2 from Balatoc abandoned mine | place: Philippines: Itogon, Benguet | collected 2017-08-28 | reverse complement strand
GGGCGTGACCCAGGGTCGTTCTGAGGTGACAGTTGGCGGCAGAGGGGCTCCTTAATGACCAGCTGGAAGCAAAACTTTGTGTGCCTGTACGGCTAGTAGCATAGGGTATGGTAAGCATCCAGTGCACGCACCTCCTGCGGCGGTTGTGACGGTGATGGTCGGGTTGCTGATGGTGGCCGCCGCGTCCCAACCGGCGGGCCAGCTGCAGCCCAGGCGCTGCGCGACACGTGCCACGGTCCAGTCCCCGGCCAGCCCCACGCTCAGCTCCATTAGCGCCCCGCTGGTGGCGTTGACCATCACGGTCACGATAGTGGTGGCCGCGTCGGAGGAGGAGTCGGATGCCTGCGGTGGGACGTCGAGAGCACAACCTCGCAGTGGCCAATTAAGGAGACGAAGGCTGCAAAGTGCTGCTGTTGCTGGTCTTTCCGCCGGCACGCATACCTGCGCACAGGCACCGCACGATATGTAGGACAGATCCAGGAAGCATAATCAGGACCTTCCGCTGGCCTTGAGCTAGCTGCCTTGCATCCCGATGGGCACCTGCCGCGTGCCGGACTCCGCTGAAGGTTGTCCGCAAGCATGACGCGACAGACTGACATGTGGCCCACGCATATATATTCAAGCTTTGTTAGCAGCCTACAGCTGTTGAGGTCGTTGAGGTGACTCGCGTGATGAACTTATAGAACGCGACGGCTGATGCCAAGGTGGAAATGACTGACATGTCATTGAATAAATCATCTTCACGCCATTCAAGGTTGTGATGCTCGGCGTAAACTCCAGCACGGCAGCAGCTGCAATGCTGAACTCGTAGAGCTTTGACTGGCTTTCTTTCAGTGATTAAGCTACATTATACAACATGTATTTTTCCTGCCACTTTGTGCACACCAGACCCAGACTGCTGAGCCTGAGGCAGCTACAGCCGTACGGAAGACAGGCGCTGACTGGCGCCAATCAGCACTTACCGCCGGAACGTTGATGCCCATGCCCCCGAGGCCCAGCTGTGCGGCCAGATCGGACAGCAGGTACAGCGCGTTGGAGGTGGAGAGCGACACCCTGACGGCGGCGCTTGAGGCGCTGACGGCCAGGGTGGCAGTCAGGAGGGGGCTGGGCGGGGCGGTATCCTGTGGTTGACACGTCGTGCACGTTGGCTGTTTAGTTGTGGGGGAAGGTAGCTTCCGTGTCGACAAGGCCCGGGTTCAGCCCGTCAGCAGCAGCTGACAGTGCGTCGGTACGAACTAGGGGCGGGTTACAGTAGTGGGAAGTCGAGATGGCTGTGTACAGTTGCTGCCATCAGAATGGCATTAAGGATTCGGTAAGCGTAACGAACGTGTGTGCATACTGATGGCAGCACCATACGTATGCATCCTTCTGTCTAGCACATGCATGGCGGGCTCACCGTGCGCAGCAGGAAGGGCACAGTCGCCTGGAGCTGGCTGTCCATGCGGCTGATGGCCACGCTTGCGCTGCCCGACACCTCGACGTACCATGCACTGTTGCCGTCGTAAATAAACTTGGAGCTGAGGGAAGTCAGCGAGCTGCACGGACGGACACGCATATATACACGTACCCCATCCAGCACGCAGGTAGGGTGCGTGGTCGCTGCTGCCGTTTGCATATTGCGGGTGGTCTAAGAGTGCGTGTGCCTGCTGGCAGTCGCCGGAGGTTTGTGGCCGGCTAAAACTTCTGAAGCCTTTACAGGCACGGGCCAGCAGAGGGAAAAATGGAGCTCAAGTGTGCATGTGGCGCAGAGCCGCTATGGTACGTCAGTATCCCCCAAGCCCCAGCATGATGTTGCATCAAGGACAATGACAAGTTGGGCTTACCTTTCTGCCCGGACCTGCTCTAGTACCGTTGGGACGACCCCGAAGAGCGCAGTGAGGGCTTGAGGACGGGTCGAGCCTGCAGTACGTACGGGGGACGGCCCGCGGTACAGCCGAAGTGTAGAACACGATGGTAAGTCGTCACAGCGGGGGCTGGATGTTTGCATACGCGTGCATGTGGGTGTCATGACATCGTGCCCATATGTGTACGGTGGGGCTGGATGAATGACACTGTAAGCAGGTAGGACGCGTGTGTGCTGTATTGTGCTGCACGAGGTCGGTGGTGGTAGGCCGGCGGTAGCTTCGAACCTGCCGTGCGCTGCGCAGAGGGTGGCCGTGGTGAAGCTGTGCGCAATGCTTAGGGCGTGACGCGTTGTCGTGTAGCACGTGCCGGCAACAGTTTTGCAACGGGTATTACACGGGCACCCCTTTCTGACAGCTGATCCCTGACATCCTAGGAATGCCTCTTGTGCAATAACGCACTGCCTAATTCGCTGGCTTACACTGCCTGAACAGTTGAAGTCCAGAATCTCTAACCACTCGACCAACCGGACTACTTAGCGTTTCTTAGGAATGTGAGGAGCGCTGTAATCAACAAGTTGTTCCCCAACAAGTTGTTCCCATGTCCTCATGTATCAGACGACGTATTTCCGGCGGTCCGGCGAAAGTCTTACCTCCAACTTGTTGCATACGGCGCAGCTTCACAGTACCATCTGCAAGAGTTAACGACATGGGCTTTAACTTCCTTTTGACAATAACTTTTGCACGCAGCGGACAAGCTGGCCGCTCGACGCTGCGGTGGGAAGCCATACCACGATGTGACAGCGGCAAGCAGCAAGTACCCTGGAATTGTATCAGCCCATGAAGGATATACACACGTTGCTGGGTTGGAGCTGCAGCGCCGCCTGCTGTCAGTCGCTGACACGAGCGCGCGACCACGACTCTGGTTAGGGAACCATGGCGACTCACCTTTTGCGCTCGCCCACGCGTCCTCATGGGCGCCAAATGCCATTGGCAAGCATAGGACGGCGATGACCGTAAGGGCTTCCAACCGAAGGGCAAGACGATGGGTCCCCATGGTACTCACTTTGCGTACGCTAGCACAGCCAGACAGCCTGTAGCTGTGCGCACATTGATTAACACAAATATTTAAGGAATTGACATGCGATAAGGCCTACCCAAACCTCAATGCGAGCCGTACACGTACAGCACGCGTCGGTCAGGTCAGGATGCGATCCTGGGAAGACCTGAACCATACAACCGTCGGGCAAAAGGCGCGGTAAGAGCAAATACACAAGAATCAAATGTAAGTTATTTTATCATTGAGTGTTGTGTGGCCTTTTGGTGTCGTCGTCGCGTGCGTACAAAGTCGCGTCGTAACGAAGCCCTTTCCTGAACCCACGGCTCCTTGCTGCTTCATATCTGAAGGCACAGTGCCGATTAGTTTTCAAGCAGTATGCATACGTATGTGACCTGTTGTCGCAATGTCGTGAAAACGCACTGCCTGTCTGGTGCTGTTGCCGTGGCTGTTGCACCTATGCACGCAACGCCAACTGACGCAAACGCGCACAAATTTCCCGTGTGGGAGCGCCACCCGGCCACTATCTTAGCCGCAAACGGCGGACGGTAATCACTAACCTCCTAGGGGCTATCCCTATCGCTCAGTGCGTTGCGTACAGCGTTTTTTGTGCTACCACACTCTGGAACTGCAGGCAAAAGGGCTGCCTGCAAGTGCTTATTGCCCGTTTCGGTCTCCTTTGTCTTGCCATACTGGTACCCCACACCCTGCGCATTTACCATTTGCCCCCAGGCTGCAAAGAGTGGCACGTGACACCTGTGGACCTCGTACGGCAGGGCGTAGGGCGGCATTGCCGTACAGCCCGCCTGTGCAGTGCTGGCACGGATGGGAGGCGGCAAGCGACGCACTAGCAAAAGGGCGCGGCATGTGACGGAGAGGAAAAGGAGGAGCGGTACCATCGGGGGCTCTGCTGCTGGCACGGGTGGCACGGGAGCTGGGGCTGGTACGAGAGCCGGGGGGCGGGGGCCGGGGGCCGGGGGTACAGGGCGTGGCGGATGGCCTTGCCGTACAGCCGGGCTTGGTGATGCTGACACGGGTGGCGTGCGGCACGGTGGAGGGCGGGGGGCACGAGCAGGGAGGCGGGGCCGGGGGCCACGGGGTAGGGCGGTATTGTGAGCCGTCGTGGGCGTTGCTCGAGGGCTGGCACGACTGGCACAGCAGACGAGGGGCTCGATGCGTCAGGGTGCACTGGCCTTCTGGCATTGGCATACAGCTGCAGCTGCGCGGTCGCAAGTGGGGTGTGGAACGTACAGCCGCTAGCATGGCATAGTATCCTGAGGTGCGAGCGGTAGCGGCGTCGCAGCAGCACCGCTGGGGGGTGCGTGGAGAGCCTGCTGGTGTGGTGGCAAGTCCTATGAATGAGCGCATGCCCGGAGTGGGGCGTTGCCGTTTTGCCTGGGGTGCGGTTACCACAATCTAGGTGACTTGGTCAATCTCGGCGAAACGGACGTTGGCGCAAACGCAACGTGGCCAGTGACACCAGGTAACACACGGACACGTTTGGGCATGGCACGGCACTGCCCAGGGGAGCTCGCGTGGCACTGCCGCTCATAGGGGCCCCACGGGGTACAGGTACTGCCCGAGTTCAGCTCAGCACAGCCCGGCAACAGGGCACAAGTAAGGGTAACCATGGCAATGCACGCAGATGATGATACTTCGCACCAATGCATAGTACACCGTGACTGGGGCAGTCAGGCCGCCACCAACACCAACACCAGCAGCTCCTGCTGCTGCAGGCTGTTGCAATACCGCCGCTCTAGGCTTGTCCACACAGCAGCATAACTACAGCCAATTCTGTGCGGCCTTACGTACACCACATGCCCATATGTCCTGGGTGCGTACGTTTAGTGTGTATGCTCATGGTATCGCAAAGCTCTATGCGGCTCCAGCTGCCAGTCACCTGACGTGTCATGCTCCTGCCCTCCAGCTATCCGTCGCCCTAGCCGGTGCTTCCCGTCTTGCTAGGCCCACATGTCACGACGCCACACCGCTTTAGGGCAAACTTACACTGCAGGCGCATATGTATGACACTAAATTTAGCATGCCACCCGTATCTCACACAGGACCATATCACAGCCGCATCTCACTGCAAGCGCCACACATCGGAACAGGGCAGCACTGGGAACAGCCGTGTCTCCTGCACACCGGTGAGCATCCGTGTGGTCCGTTATGTCGTGCCCACAGTGGAACTAGCAGCCGCTTAGTCACAGGCTCTCGGTCTTCTGAAAGTGGCACTGCGCCACGCTGGCCGTTGCTGGCGAGCAGTACCGGTAGTCCCTGCCGCTGCCCTGAAGCTGCCTTGTACCTGTCACTGCTCGCCCACAGCGGCGCGCTTGTCACCGTCAGTTCATTGCCGCGGGCGGCTGCGGCGGGCGGGCCATGAAGATGAGCATGAAGCGCTTGCCCGGCAGTGAGTCCAGCGTCCACGTCTTGGTCTCCAGCGTCTGGAAGCCGTGCCTGGGGGTACCGGTAGTAAGGGCGTGTTGAGGGCCGCAGGGGCCGGGGGATCGAGCGCATGCTTCCGATTGGTGGATTAATGTTCCCCCGGACATCCTACGGACGGCATCCCATCATCGTCAGCAGAGTCCCACTGAGTGTTGCGGTCTCCGAAGGACAAGGTAAAGATCTAACACGGGCGCATCGCCGCCTTACGTTGCCACGCTCAGCCGTACCCAGCTACCGCACCCCGCTGTGCCCCCCCGGCCCCACCGTACTCTCGCTGACCCCCCTGCCTCCGCACTGCGGCATTGCACACCGAGCACAGGCCCCTTATGCACCGCATGCCCATGTACCACAGTACCAGTACCCAGCCGCACCACACATGCTACCATCCCTGCACCACCACCACCACCACCACCATCCTACTATACACATGCTACCATGCTCCTGCCTGCCCTCGCACCTGGCGTACAGCCGTGCGTTGTCTGGCGTTGACGCCTCCAGGTAGCACCACCGCCCAGCAGCGTCAGCCCTGGAGGGACGCAAGAGGGGGCGCAACCAGCGAAACGTCAGTACTACTTCCTACCCCATACCGCACGCCCCAGGAAGCTACCGCCACAAGGGCGCCATTCGCCACAGCGGGGCAACACTTGCGCAGCCAGCAGCCGGCAGCAAGACACGCAAGCACGCACGCGGAGGCCAGGCGCCATGTGCACTTGTCCGTTGTTGTGCAGTAGCGTGCATGCTGTTTCGTTATCCCTGCTGCTGAACCTACACCGCATCCTACTACCCACTTGTCCGTGACCTGCCGGAGCAGCCGCGAGCCGTAGCCTTTGCCTTGAAGCCCCGGCCGCACGCCCAGGAACATGATGTACTCGAACGACCCGTGGGTCTGCGGGGAAGGGGATACACGTGTTCTTCCATCGTTGCTTACAGGTAAAGACAGGGACAGCGCCATGCAAACAAAGCAGTTGAAGAGCCCCGTGGGTCAGCCGGCGCAGAGCTGCTGTACAGTTGAACTCATGCATCCGCAACAGCGAGATAGCAGCAGGCGCTGAAAACACCGCCCCCGCCATGGCAGCGGAATAGCATACTAGAGTAGTGACGAGGCCCAACGGTACAGCGCGATGCCGTGTTGTGATGGGGTGTTGACTACCCTCACCTTGTGGAACGCCTCCTTTCGTTCCCCTAGGTACGCCAGCATCTGGTCGCGCACGGGAATGGCCTCGGGGCGGGAAGTGGCCCTGAGGTCGATCATGCCAGGAGGCTCAGGCCCGTCGTCGCGGCCTGCAGGGTGCGGAGGACAGCCAGGTGGAGCAGAAGAAGCAAACAGGGGCAGGCGTTGAGGTAGCATGGCACGCCGCAGGAAGGAGTGATCCAGGCCCAGTGCCTCTGTGCCCCAGGCATGCCACAGCGCACAGCGTTGTGACTGAGCGGCCTGGTGCCCTGTTTGTGAGGCGTTCACGGAATTTGCAGCGAGCGAAACCAACGCCCATCAGCCCGCCTCACTCTTTTCGTCGGGGTAGGTGTAGGCGAACATGCCGGCCAGGACGCGGCCGCTGGCGGCCCTGCTGTCCTGCTCGCTGCCGCTGCTGCCTCCAAGCGCCCCAGTTGCTGCTGCTGATGATGATGATCCCCCTGCTGTCGTCTCCAGCACGTGCAGCATGCGCACGTGGCCGGCCCGGAGCAGCGAGTTGTTGCAGATGGCCTGCCACCGCGCCACGTGTGTGGAGGGGTGGATGGCGAAGAAGTCGTTGTTGGGGTCCGCGCTCAGGGCCTGGGGAGCGGGGGAAAATCAAGAGAAAGCATGTGTGGGACAGTGAAGAGAGGATGCAGTGCCTCAGGGCCTGGGTAGCGGGGGAGGAAACTCCAAGATGGTGGGCACAGATGGAGCATTCGTGCATGTTGCAGCGCATTCACAGGTAGGTGCAGTTGTATCGGTCCACCCCCTCGGCGAGCTGTTGCTGGCTGCGTCCTGCATGGAGCGTGTAACGATAAATAAAGATGTTTATAACACTGGCAGACACCCTAAATGCATTGCTGTAATGGTATGCTGTGGTACGCACGAGAGGGAGCGGCAAGCGCCTTGCCCAGCGGGCCCGTTGACGGGTTGCCAGCGATACGGAACCACGGGTCAGTGCAAGCCCGTGTCAAGTTGCGTGAGCACTTGGCGCTCACATGCTGTATACAGTACAGAGTGCAGCAAAGCAATAATGAGCGTATAGGATTTGAGCACGAGCTGCTGCGTACTGCACAGCACCGCGTCTGTGCGTCTCCTTGACCCCACGATGACTAGCTCTGGCCAGTTCCCTGCGGGCCACCCACCAGTCCAACAACCTCCGCGCACTCCTTAGCGGTAGCGGGATCCTCATCTGCACTGAATGTTCTTATCCGCGTCGTCGTAACGGTCGTTGTGGCGACCTCGCGCGCAGACAACGCTCGCATGGCTCGCCGATGACCACTGGTCACAGACAGCTGGTGGACGCGCACTGCTGCACCGGTAGGCTGACTTCGTAGCTGTGTAACTGGTTGTAAGCGCATACTTACTGCACTGCTAAAGCGGTGTAGCGAACTGGATTATGTGCCGTAAACCGTCTGCAACTCTGCATGCAGCAACCAATTGGACCATTATGGGCCCGTTTCTATAAGGGCGGGGCGGTTCCTAAGCCCTCCGATCCTAAGCCCTCGCTCCAAAATTTTACAGGAACGGCCGGCTTAGCATTTAGAGACCAGTGGTTGTGGTTGTTGACAACAAAGCAGCTCCCTTCTTTCATTAGGATATGCCCTTGCTGACCTGTGTGAATTGACAGCAAAGACAGGCCGGCCCTCGCGACAAGAAAGGACAAACATGGTGTTTTCCCCCTGCACTATGCCGCTTTCTGTACATGGTGTAACTGCTAGGATAAGCGCTGCAACAACAAGTGTCTATGTATGCTTTTGGGGTCGCGTTGGCAGCGTTTGTGCTGGCGCTTGCGCGGGGAAGAACGTCTACGCCTCGCTTCCGCACCAGAAAGCAAAGCATTTTAGAACAGCGCACCTACACTTGTCATTTGAGAAAGGCAAACTGCCACGCGTTGCTGCTAAAGGTGCTGCAGCAGCTTCACTCGCGAGTCCTCGCGCAGCAGAGAGCAGAGCTCTGCGCATGCAGCATACATATGCATAGAAAAGCATTACAGTCCTCTGCAAACTCAGCTTGTAACTGCCTCGCTCCACCGTACAACCGACTTAGCAAATGCTAAGCCGGCCCAGCGGCTTAGCTTTTCCTCAGGCTTCCGTACAATTCCAAGGCGGGACGAGCGCCTTAGGAACGCGATGCTCGTCCCATCCTAAGCTATAGAAACGGGCCCAATGGGTTTACGTCAACGATGCTCTGCTGGAGCACAGGTCGCAGGATCCTTTGTGTGCACTGTAAAAGATTGTTTGCAGTGGTTCAATCATGTCCGCGCCCTCTAACCTATCTCAAATGGGCTGCTTGCGACCGTTATTGGTTGCGACTGTGTTGCCCTGTTCTCCTGCCCCTGCCAGGATGGGTTTACACTGTCCTTATACATATGCACAATACTAGGCGTTGTCATAAAGGGCATTGTGTTCGCGGGTTGTGCACTTATATCGCGTAGCCGACGGCCCACCGCGAGAGAATCCGCCGCGCACCAACTCCACAGATACACCATGACAACCAGAATAGGAGCCCTCAACTTTCATAACCGTAAGTCTTCCATGCCACACCCATCGCGCCCAGTCCCTTCAGCTGCCGTGCACTCCCCACGCCAACCCGTCTCTGCCAACACGAGGACCTGCCACGCCGTGCCTAGCACTCGCTGCGCTGCCTACACCTCCATCTCCACTTCCACGTCCAATTCCACACATAACCTTGGCGCACAATGCAGCAGCACAACGGGGAGCAGAGTGCGCAGCGCCCCCCGCGGTGTCGTACGGGGCTGGCGGTCGATGGCTGAGCCACGTGTGCGGGACCATTCGGCAGCAGCTGCCACGCAGGAGTCCGGATCCATGTCACACACAGCGGACGATGACACGGGCTCAATGTCATTGCCTGCTGGAGACGGGTCCGCCAGCGGCAGCAGCGGCGGGGACAGCAACATTGCGGTCATCCTGGTGGAGCCGAAGCGCGGAGAGAACATTGGCGCGGCCGCGCGTGCCATGAAGGTAAGGATGTTGCACACCATCAGATGCAGGGCAGAATGCGCCTGTAGGATGCTTACCGAGGAACGCTTGTGGCCGTGTGGGGGCTGAGTGGTGCTGCCAGTTATAAATTCAAGGCCGGACCCTGCACGGTGCGGCATGTGGTGAAGGTCGTGCCTGCCGTACTGCCCCTGAGCTTCCCCTGACCTGTGATGCGGCCCTGCGGTGCCGTACCCTTCTGCAAACCCGCACGGGCTGGACGTACGGCACGTGTGCAGAACTTCGGGCTGCGGGACATGCGGCTGGTGCGGCCGGCGGGCGGCGAGTGGCCCAACGAGCGGGCGCGGGCGGTGTCGGCACGTGCCATCGACGTGCTGGACGGGGCAAAGGTAGGAAAGGACAACCGTGTAGTAGTAAGCAGTGGAATGCGATGTCGTATAGAACCGTAACGAACTTGTCGCACTGTCAGTATGTGCCATTGACGTGCTGGAGGGAGCAAAGACAGGAAGCGGGATGTAAGGTAGTAATGAGTTGCGTTTGCGCGGTGCACGGACGTATCATAGTGGCCAGCTGTGCTGGAGCACGGACGCTACGGTATGTCGGTGGCGGCGTCGGCACGCTCTTTAGGCATGCGCTGGCGGAGTGCCCTATAGGTTGGGTGGCAGCGTGCAGCGGCACGGGACCAGGAGCTAGTGCGGATGCCAGTGGAACCAGGGTCGCTGTGGCGGCTGGTCGAACGCTGTGTGGGGTTTTGCGAAGGACTGCACCACCGCGTAGTCTCCCTGGTAACGGGGCCGCGCACCAGTCATACGATGTACGGCACTGCCGTTTTACCCCAGGTGTACGACACGCTGGACGAGGCGCTGTCCGACCTGCAGTACGTGTACGCCACAAGCGGGCGGCCGCGCGCGCAGGACAAGCTGGCCAAGGACGTGGTCATGCTGCGCCAGGTGCAGGTGCGTGGTTTAACCGGTTATTTGAAACCGTGTGACGGGTATGTGCATGCCGTGTAGTGCGCACTGATGTGCACAGGGCAGAGAGGCCAAGGACGTGGTAATGCTTCGGCAGGTGAAGGTGCATCGGGGAGGATAATTGCATTAAGGTTTGAAAAGGATGCGTGCGTTGTGGGTACGGGGTGTCTGAGTGCGCAGGGCAGACGGTGTGCGCGGTTCGCTGGGGCTTGTCATACGGCGCAAGGCCGCAGCGATCACGGTGTGCCTGGTGCCCTTTCCGTTCCCGCAGGACAAGCTGCCTCCAGCGGACGTCAAAGTGGGCATCATGTTCGGGCGAGAGGTAAGGTGGGCCTAGTCAGCACATGTTATCGATGCTGATGACGTCAATGAGGGTACCTGCGGTCCTGCGGGCAGTTCATCCGTGCTGCTACTCAGTCACCACCGTAACCCGTACGGCGGTAAAAAGCTGATGTACTTCGTCGTACGCTGTACGGCACGCTCCCCGCAGGACAACGGGCTGTACAACGAGGAGCTGGTGCGCGCCAACGCCATCCTCACCATCGACACAGACCCGGGCTTCTACTCCCTCAACCTGGGCCAGGCTGTGCTCATCGTGTGCTACGAGCTGTTCAGGTGCGTGGGTGTGCCTGTTCGTTGGTGTGGACGCCTGTGTTGCATGTGGACTACAACCTGCTCTACAAGCTGCCCTGTACGGATGTGACGCGGAGTTTTGGTTGCGGGGGTTGTGCTCCGAGCACTGAGCTGCTTCGGCGCGGCTAGGCTGTGCTCGTGGTGTGCTGCTGGCGACGAGAAGTCCACCTGGGCAAGGTGTTCGCAATTGTCACGCAATATTCCTGACGTTATTGGTACTTGGTTTGATTGCTCCTGGCCAGGGCACCACGGAGGCCGGGCCTGGGGGCGAAGCGCGAGGTGGCGTCGCGGAGAGAGGTAAGTCTGCAGAGGGTGTGGTATCAGCGTTCGCTGCGTCACATGGTGCCCCCGGGTGTCCCCCTGATGCCCCACGGCAATGGCTGCCCCCAGAGAGCATAAGCTCGCCACGACGCCTGGGGCCATCGCAGCTGTGCGGGCCCCTGCTAACCCACATCCACAGGAACAACATCACCGCACATGCCCAGCTTTAGGGCCCTGTCAGGAACCCCAATCCCGCCCACCCGAAGCTGATCCTAGCCAGAGCGTTACTAACGTGCCATTGGTCCGCACCCGCAGGTGGAGAGCATGCTGTCCCGGCTGTTTGGTGCGCTGGAGGCCCGCTCCTTCTTCAACCAGTACAACAGGGAGGTGCTGCAGTTCGCCATCCGGGGCTTCTTCGACCGCGTTGACCGGCTCAGCAGGCAGGACGTGGCGGCTGTGGGGCAGGTGGGTTAGCGGGTGGTGCGGCAGGTGGGTTAGCGGTGGGGCAGGACGTGGCGGCTGTGGGGCAGGTGGGTGAGCGGTGGTGGGGCAGGTGGGTGAGCGGCGGTGGGCAAGTGGGTTGACGGGGGTGGGGCAGGTGGGTTAGCGGTGTAGGGCAGGTCGGTGAGCGGTCAGACAGGCGGGGTAGCGGCCGGTTGGGCAGGTGGGTTGACGGGGGTGGGGCAGGTTGGCTAGCGGCCATGGCGGATGATGGGGCGATGCAGCTGAGGCGGTGGGTGTTGATGGGGCGGTGCAAGGACGGGATGAGGGACGACAGGGCATGGAGGCAGTGGGGCATGAGGGTCGTCCTTGGCCTTAGCCTTGAGTGTCCCTGGGGAGTGCTGCGGGGATGCGGACAGGCAGGTGGGGCAGGGAACTGGCAACAGCAGCAGTTGTGAGTGGCGCAGGTACGGTTCGCAGCTCAACAGGCGCCTGCCACTTGCGCTCACCCAGGCATGCTACTACGCGCCTAACTCCACGACATTGCTTGCGGTTATGGTGTTTTGCAGGTGCTCAAGGCGCTTCAGAAGGCGCCCAAGGGGACCGGGACACCGCAAGCGCCAGAACAGCCCAGCAGCTCCAAAACAGAGGAGCACGTGGATGGGCGAACATGACAACACACCGCTAGAGCTGCAGGGGCAGGGCTCGCTGTGTCTCCTTGCCGGGGCAAGCCTTGGTAGTTTGTTTGGTCTGGCACAGGTGCCTGACTCCACTCGGCGCAGGTGTGGCTCGCCCTGGGGCTCCCCTGCCATAATGCGCCGAAACCAGTTTGGTGTCGCTGTAAGCGATTTTATGTGCCTCATGACAAGCTCATATATTGCCACGTCGAATGCGGTCGTGCTCTTTTGCGTATAATTCAAGAGCTTTCGTCATGACACAGCAGTCCGTTCACCAAGTCAAACTCGAGATGCTGATACCATCAACAGTTCGATGATCATACAGTAGCTGAACAAGTAGGGACCGCGCTGTCCTTTTTCAACGTGGCATGCATGCGTACCTTGACGACGAACGTGTCGTCCGGGCAGCTTTCGGAGTACTTCAAAAGCTAGCTAAGATGCAGTAACTGGAGTAAAGCTGCCAGCATGTCAAAAGCGGCTGGATGGGAGCGACATTGGGAGGTATGTCGCCAGCCCTTACAACAATTTTTCAACGCACATACAATGCACATAATGTGTCGTGAGGGCTTGCTGGTTGACACGCTATATGGGCTGGGAGTGTCTACCTTTGGCGGGGACCGTGCTGCCCCCGCGGCGCCTCACCCCTCCGCAACGCCAACCTCTCTGCATGCAGATCGTAGACCGCGTGGGACGGCCGGAGTATGCCCCAGACCCAAAGCTCTTGAGTGAGCCCTCGCACGCGTTGGGGGTGGCACCTTGACAGCCATGGAGGCCCTTGCACACGCGCCCTTCAAGTCTTTGTTCCCGGGATACGGTAACAGCCCTTGTCAGCCGTACCACACAACACTGGCGCACAATCTGACTGGCGAGTCCTGACCGCAGCGTCCCTCACCTGCCTGCAGCGGACGTCATGTTCCGTGCCGGCGTGGCGCCGCCTCACCTCATCGACCCCACCGCCACCACCCTACCCGCCACCGACCTCAGCACCCACCACACCCGCAGCGGAGCTAGTCGAGTAGCAGCGCGGCCCGGCCACTGGCCAGGCCCCAGGGGCGCGGGCGCGGGTGGGGTCAACGCGGAGTCCCGGCACAGCCCCCCTGTCCGCGCTGTGGCGGGGTCAGGGCTGGATGGCAGAGCTGGCAGCCCTGGCGGTGGCGCTGCTGCTGGGGCCAACAGCAGCGGCAACGGTAGCTGGGCGGGCGGCGGCCTGCAAAGGCGCCGGCCGGCAACGGCGGGGCCAACAGGTGTGGCCTGACACACATCCCGCGTATGTGGGCGAGGGTTATTGAGTGGGGAGAGGAGGAGGAAAGGTAGTGAAGAGGCATGGTACACAACCCTGTCCTCTATGAGTTTCTGGCCTCAGGGTTTGGGTTGCTGACGAACTGGGCTCGAGATGTGTGTGTGAAGCTGTGTTTAAGGCTGTGACGCTGCCGGCAAACAACCGCAACGCATGTGCTATCGTGCAGGCCTCCAGCGGCAGCGCCTGCGGCCCGGCCTCACCCGCCAGCCCCTCAACCGCACCCCCCAGCCCCGCAACGCCGCCCGGTCTGGCGTGTACCAGCAGTACGTCCAGGAGCACCAGCAGTACGAGCAGTACGACGACGCCCGCACGGACCTGTACGACATGGAGCAGGACGACGCGCCGTACGGCATGGGACCGCCGGGGAACGAAGAGTCGTGGGAACAGCAGGAGAGGTCTCCGCCCCCTGTGCCGAAGCTGCAGCTGGGGATACTACAGAGGCAGGGTGGTGGTGGTGGAGGTGGTGGGTTAACTGGCAACGGCGTGCTTACAAGTATGCAGCATCCAGACCCGGGGTTGCTGTTGTCGGCCGTGGGACCCGAGCGCGCAGGGCATGGGCACACAGGCGAGGAGCACGGGTCTGAGGAGGACAGCGCGCGCGGCATCATACGCGGCCTTAGCGTGGTGGGAGGGCGGGCCGTGTCCTTCCGCATGCCGCTCCCGCCCATGCCCGGGGACCAACCCGCAGGGGCTGCCGCCGCCACCGCTACCGGTGCCGGGGTCGGAGGGAAAGGGGGCGGGGCAGGGGCGGCACCCTCGCCTCGCATGTCGCTGGGGGGCGGGGCCACGCTCCCGGGGCCTCGAGCCTCCAGCCCCGCGGCCTTCGGGTTCCCAGGTGCCCCTGTGCAGCAGTACCAGGGTCAAGGGGGTGCAGAGCCGCACGGGTGGAGCGTGCAACACCACCAACAGGTCCAGCCACAGCACCACCAGCAGCAGCAGCAGCAGCAGCAGCAGCAGCCGCTGTCTGCTCGGCCTCGCAGTGCCAGGGCGCGGCCTGGCGGCTCGTCAACAGCCCGCGGGGAGCCCGGGGCCTCAGCCCGGTCTAGCGGTGCCCCAGGGCTTCCCCCGCGCCCCTCGATCACCGGCGATGCCACGCATCCAGGCACCGGTCAAGGGGTTGCGGGGACTGGCAGCGGGGGTATGTACCCTGGGGGCATGGTGTACGTGCCGGCTGTGCCGCCAAAGCACCGGTACAGGGGCATATTGGAGCGGCTGGGGAGGCTGGCGGCGCACCGTGGGGCCAAGGGCAGGCGCAGGGCGAGGAGGTGGTCTGCGGCAGCAGGGGGCGCTCGGGGATTGGGGAGTCAGACAGGAGGGGACTCCCCTGACAGCGACTCGGACGACGCGAGCCCGGAAGCCACCCCGCGCACCACCCTGGGCGGCTGGGGCAGCCAGTGGCGAGGCAACATCGCAAAGCACGCGAGCACTGCTGCTGCTGCTGCCGCAGCTAATATGGGACTGCAGTCTCGGGCAGCCAGCAGGCGTTACGGTGCCGGTCAGCAGCAGGGCCAGCAGCAGCAGCAGCAGGTGGCTGTGGCGCCAGCGGGGCTGAGTGCGGAGGAGGAGGCCGCAGAGGAGGCAGCGGCTCGGGGCCTGGGCCGTGAGGAGCAGGCGGTGTGGGCTCTGGCGCGGGCGCTGGAGGAGCTGACCAGGTTCAGCCGGCAGGCGGCGGTGCGGGGGCCGGCGGTGGGGGAAGGCTCGGTGCTGGACCAGGTGAGGGCGGGCCGGGGAGGAACGCGTGGTGGGGGAATGTGCGGTTGGAAACCAGGTGTAGGTTTATGGAGAAGGAGTTTGGTAGGGGCAGGGCGCGGGGAGGAAGGAACGCAGTAAACCATGGCGCCAGGAAGGGGATAGGATGCTGTGACGGGGATGGGCTGAAGCGGCGGTGGGGAACGGTTCTATCCTGGAACAGGTGAGTGGGCTGGAGCCTGAGAAGGGGTACGGTACTCCGTGAAATGTTCTCCGGTGCTCCACGGCTTTGTGCCCGACCGCCCGCCAAGCGCACAGGTGGACGCCCAGATCACGAGCCCAGATCACGGCCCCACGCCATGTCACAAGGACGCTGCGAAAGCTTTCCTGCTTTTGCCCCGACTGCCTGCTCTGTGCGCAGGTGGACGCCCAGATCGCCGCCCTGCAGCACCACCAGAAGGCCGGCGGCGTGGGGGCCGACGGCCGCCACCGCGCGCTGCTGCTGCCGCCGCCGCCGCCCGCCTTCCCGGCGGCGGCGGCGCGGGCGTACCTGGCGGCGGCGCGGCAGGGCGTGGGGGGCCTGGAGGGCCTGGAGGCGGTGGTGGGCGCCATGCGGAGGAAGCTGCAGGTGGGTGGCAGGGTAGCTGCATGGGTATGGTAACTCGTGGGTACTGCACTGACTGTTGTCGGGCATGGGGGCGGCCACCCTCGCCGTGATAAGAGCCGCAATTATCCCAACTGTCACCTACCGGTAGTATGACACCTGGGGTCTGACGCTGTACGTGTGCCAATGCCAATGCCACTGCGGGGTCTGACGCGACACGTTGCTAATGCTCCCCTACTGTCTGTCCCCTGCAGGGTGTGGTGGGGCAGGAGGGCGGCGACCTGCGACAGGCCGCCTTGGAGGCCCTGCAGGCCATGGAGTTGGGTATGGGCACGGAGCCGGGGGCAGCAGGGGCAGCAGACGCAGCGGGGCCGGGGCCCGGGGCCGGCGTGCCCCTGGGCCTGTCGCTGGCACCAGGGCCCCAGCGCCCGCAGCAGTGGGGCCACCGGCTGTCCTCGGAGACCGGGTCGGAGCCGGGCACTCCGCAGCTGGTGCTAGGGGGAGGTGGGGTGGCGGGTGTTCCCCATTTGCCGCCATGGAGCGCCGGGCAGCAGCACGTGACCATCTCCCCAGCCGCAACCGCCCGGAGGCCCAGCAGTCCCACGGGTCACCGCCCTGGCAGTCCCACCAGCCGCCGCCCTGGCAGTCCCACCAACTGCCGCCCTGGCAGTCCCACCAACCGCCGGCCCGGCAGTCCCACGGGTCACTGCCCTGGGAGCCCCACCAACCGCCGGCCTGGCAGCCCTACAGGCAGGGCCGGGGTCATGGAGGGCGGGGGAGCTGCCGGTGTTGGGGGGCACAAGGCTGCGGCCCGGAGCTTTAAGGTCAGCTTCAGCAAGGTGGACAGGCAGGCCAGGGGAGGGCAGGGCGCCAGCGATAGCGAGGAATCGGAGGATGACGAGACGCCTAGGGATGCGGCCGGCGCAGATGGGAGAAGCAGCAAAGTGGCAGCTCCTGCTGCTGCTGCGGCGGCGGCGGCGGCTGTTGCCACCGGCGCTACCCAAGCCCCCATTGGACCGAGGCCAAACTCTGCGAGAGGGCCCGCCGGGGGTACAGCTTATCCAGGTACCGCGGACCGTGGCGGCGGCGATGGTTGTGGTGGTGGTGGTGGCTACCTCAGCGCCCGCCTGAGCTCGCGGCCCACGTCCAGCCCCAATGCCCACCACCCGCAGCCCTCCCTCGCCTCCCTGCCCACCTCCGAGGCCTCCAACACCTGCCCGCCATCCCCCACGGCCGCCTACGTGCCGTACACCACCTCCGCCAGCGGCGCCGTACCATACGGCAGCGCCCGGAGCAGCACGGCCGCCGCCGGCGGCGGCGGCGGGGTGACTGCTCGCGGGGCAGGTGTGGCCTCGGGGCCCACACTGTCGTCCGCGGCGGGCCTGGACCGGGCGTGGACACAGCTGGAGGCCCTTATGATCCAGCTGCACGATTCGCATGTGGCCAGGGGAGACCTTGTAGGCGCCATGGAGCACAAGGCGGGGGAAGGCACGGCCAGTGGCACGGCGGGGGGAGGGGGTGGAGCAGCGGGGGGAGCAGGTAGCCGTGGAGGCACGGCTGGTGGGGGCCAGGGGGCGGGTGGCGGCAAGGGCAGCACCGCTAGCAGCTTGGCCGTGCTTGGGGGTGGTGTGGAGGGAAGCGGGCCGGGTGGGAGTGCTAGGGGTAGCAAGAGCGCGGTGGATCGGTTGGTGACCCTCATGAATGCGACGCTGGAGCTGGGGGCGGGGGGAGAGGATGGGGAGGGAGGGGGGCAGGGCGGGGCCGGGGGCGAGGCGGGGAGGCGGGGCAGCGTGGATCCGGCGGCGGCGGCGGGCGCGCTGAGGGCGGCGGTGGTGGGCGCGCTGCAGCCGAAGCACACGGAGCAGGTGGGTTCGTACCCCCAATGTCTTTTTAGCGAGTGGCAATGTAGGGCCCTCCGGGCTACCCTTACTGGTTGGTTCCCCAGAGATGGACACCAACCAACGGGCGATAAATTGCATCCGGGCCAGTGGGGTGCCTTAAGGCACGGATGCCCCCAAGGGCAGCACGTGTTGGGCCGGCCACTTGCCCGGCGCCCTTGAGAACGCCAAAGGCAGCAGTGCACGACCGCTACTTTGAGTGACCGTTCATCGCTGCGGCACGCAGCTCACGTAGCAACGTACCCTTCCGTCTGCAGGTGCTTTACTACCTGGCCAAGCTGGCCTTGATGCTACAGAACGGTGAGGCACTGCAGGCTGTGAAGAGCAATGCAGATTGTGGACTGGGCGCCACGTGGCTTGCGTCACGACACTAAAGCACCGCGCCTGAGCCGTGTCCCATTGTGCCTGCCTATCTACACACCCACATCTGCTGGGCCGATGCCTTCCTTTGGCTGCTGCTGTTGTGGCCTCGTTTGATTCTTGCCTCCCGCATTCTTTGCCACTACCACACCTCTTACTCTCTTCTCCTGTTGTGTTCACCCAACTCGCCCCCTTCGGCCTCCTTCACCTCCTTTGCAGACCCGCACCTGCCCCCGGACGCCGGCTTCCTGCTGTCGGCCGGGCTGGACCTGCTGCTGGGGGAGGTGGGTGCGTGCAGGGGTCTCCCCTTACTGACCTGAGAGCCAGCCGCCATGAACAAGAAAGGGTGCTTAGGGCTAAGCGAGGCGAGCCCGGCTAGTAGCCGGGCTAGACCTGCTCCTGGGGGAGGTGGGCGCCGGTACCGTAGCGTGGAGGACCAAGCTCGCCACCTGCTGGTCTTGCGCCTCCCACGCGGCGCACCAACACCTCTTTGTCATGCAGCATGTGCACCGCCTTCCCCCGCAAACCGGGCCTCACGTTGCTCCCCACACCCAATGCTCTATGCACCTGTACGCAGGCGTCCTGGCTGCTGGCCCACACCCCAAACCTATCTTCCCCACACGCCAACAGCCCCCATGTTTCACACTTCATGTTTTGTGCACCCGGCACCACCTACCCATTTGCCTACCAACAGGTATCCTGGCTGCTGGCGCTGCTGCGTGTGGGCACCGGCCCTTCATCGTCCTGCACCCCCATTGCCTGCCTCCCCTGCAAACCGGGCCTGAAGTTGTTCCTCACACCCCAGGCAGAACCCATGCTCCATGTTCCATGCACCCGACAACAGGTATCCTGGCTGCTGGCGCTGCTGCGTGTGGGCACCGGCCCCTCATCGCCCCACCTGGCGGCGCTGTCGGCGCTGCTCACCGCCTACGAGGGCCAGCGGGCGCACGCGGCGGCGCTGGAGGCGGCGGGGGAGCGCCTGGCGCTGGCGGTGGAGGACGCAATGGACAGGTGGGGAGGCACGGCTGCGTCAAGTGTTGGTATTTGCGCGTTCATGGAGGCGGCGCAGCACACGCTGTACAAGAGCGGCACTGTGGTGCGATACTAAGCAGGACTTTACGCCGTACGGTATATTTCCTGGCCCACCTGCACAGCCACGTACGCCGAGAAGCAGCTGGAGGCTGTGCACGCCACCCTGGCATAACTTACAATGCGTATTAATGTAATATTTTTGCTCCATTTGCACTCGCTTGCCGTCTGCAGGGCCACGTACGCTGAGAAGCAGCTGGAGGCCGTGCATGCCACCCTGGAATAATTTACAATAATAAATAGTAGATTAAAGTACTATTTACTTATGCTTACACACGCTTACCGTATGCAGGGCCACGTACGCCGAGAAGCAGCTGGAGGCAGTGCACGCCACGCTGCGCAGTGCGGGGCACGACGTGTCGGACCTCACCGTGTACGCCAAGGAGCTGGAGAAGGAGGTGGCGCGCCTCAAGGCCAGGGTGAGTACTGATTTATGTTGGTTTCAACGCTGTGTTCACTTGAGTGTGAAATTACAGACAGGCATGGGTAGACGCTAGGAAAAGGAGCTGGAGGAAGGTGTAGGCCATCCATGAAATGGCACTTAACATCCTACACATCAGCATGCATGCTGACAAGTGACGGAACACGGTTGCCCATGCTACCACAGAACGAGGTGCTGGAAGACACCATCACCGAGCTGGAAGGCGACCTCGGTGCCGTGGAGGCGGCGCACGGCCGCCGGGCGGAGCTCCTGGCCGCCGGCCAGCACGTGGCAGACACGTGGCGTGCCGCCACGCTGGCAGAGGTGGCGGCGCGGTCCGTGGAGGTGCAGGTGGCCAGCGAGGGAGACGCCGCCGACCCACGGGCCCTGCCCCCCGCCCTGGCTGCGACCCGGCATGCGTTCTACCCTATAACGCCTACGGCTTCGTTTGCGCGGTCGCTGGATGCGGAGGCGGCGGCGGAGGCGGCGGTGTCGGGGGTGAAGGGAGGGAAGGGTGGTGGGAAGGGGGCGGGGGGTAATGGCAGGGGGTCGCCGTCGCCGGCGCGGCGCTCTGTGGGGCAGCTGCTGCCGTCACAGCGCTGAGCCCACCAGCCTGACAGCCCACCAGGCCATTTGCTCCTGCCTACGCCAAGTGCAGCTGCAGATGCTGCATCAGCAGCAGGGGAGGGGGAGCGGGTGCGCGGTGCGCGGTGGTGGTTTGGCGCCAATGGAAGGCAAAAAGTACGGTATTTGGGGGTGTGGACTATGGACATGGGTATGACTAGCGCGCCCACCCCGGCCCACGGGTCAGGGTAGTGCAGTCTAGGGGTCCCTCCCGTGCCCCCGACGTCGATCACGGTACCATGTCCACGCAATCGTCTGCCCCGGCTTCCAGTCTTGGTCCCCTGTAACCTTGAGTGCACCGTACGCTGCCTCATGTAGTCGTGTTTTCAGACTGCTGTACTACCGGTACGACGTGTGGCCTCCTGAGGGCCTCGTGCGGTACAGCTGTCACACATTGCACTCGGCTGCTTAACAGACGAGGCTTGTACGGCACAGCTGGGCTCAGCGCGCTTGGAAAGAATGCTGCCATGCCAGGTGCCACTACAAGGTGCCAGGTGCCACTACAAGGTGCCAGGTGCCACTACAAGGTGCCACTACAATCATTTGCTTGCAACAGGGTGCAAAAGCTGGTGTAAAAGCCTACACCAGTATCAACGACGAAACCGCACAGCACGTCAATTTTACAGAGGTGAATGAACCGGAGGCGCAGAGGGAGACAGCCGCCAGTGCAAGCGCTATTGGGAAATGTACCGATTCGCCGGTGCCGTTTGCTGCATTGCGCTGTATGCAGCTGTAAGACTGCTGCCAGAAAGAGTCACATGCTCCAGGGCACCAGCGAACCATGCCATGGCCAAGCAGCATACCGGGATAGACCTGCAGACAAGATCAACATCCGGTACAGCTCTGACAGGTTGAACCAGTTCCTGATCCCAACCATGCTCAACTACACTGGTACCACCAGGCCAGGCGTGTCCCACGTTTCCTCCAACATCGCCATAGTTCATCAGCCCAGTTCAGGAAAGCCGGCGCGCTTACCCTGCACCTTTACTCCTTGCCCCCCTTGGCGCCCCCGCCAAAGAACGCCGCGATGCTCTTCTGGCCCCCGCCTCCAGCTCCACCCCTTCCTCCGCCCCCGCCAGCCCCTCTCCCCTTCACACCTAGGGAGGCCCCACCCCGTTGCGCTCCGCCCCTGCCTCTCCCTCTCCCACGCTCCGCCGCTGCCCCTCCCCTCCCACCACCTCGCCCAGTCCCTTTCCCCGGTGCACCACCTTCCTCCTTCACCTCCCCAGTACCGCTGCTCCCAGGGCCCGTCAAAATGCCCTCCAGGTCCCCAACTGTTCCATCTTCCTCGCCGTTCGCCTCACAGGGCGCCTGGCGCTCTTCCACCGTGCCCCCATCGCCTCCCTGCTTCCCCACGCCACCCTGAGCCCTCTCCCCTTCCCCTCCCCCTGCCACAGCGCCATCCGCCACCTTCCCGACAGGCACACCACCTCCCGACCCTGCCTCAGCACCGCCGACAACCACCTCCCCACCATCGCCTCCGCTGCCCCCCTCATCATCCCTTCCCCCCTCCCGTTGCTGCGGAGTAGCCGTAGCCCTCAGCGCCGGAGGCAGCTGCGACCCCTCTCCCTCCCCCTCCCCAGGCCCGGATTCTGCTCTGCGCTTCAACGCCACGCCGCCGCCGCCGGCCCCTGTCTTATCACCTCCACCGCTGCGACCGCTGCCCCCTGCCCCATTGCCCCTGCCGCTCCCGCCCCCGCCTTCGCCCCCGCTGCCACTGCGGGTAGTACCCCGCCCCCCTCCGAACATGGACAGGATGGACCTCTGGGCGGTGTCCACAAACCTGGACTGCAGCGCCTGCCATGCGCCGCAGGGGGGCTGTGGAGGAGGGGGCAGCTGCAGCGGCGGCGGCGCGGTTTGGGCTGGGTCCGGGGGCACGCCGGCGGCGAGCGCTGCGCCCTCGCTGCTGCCCGGAACAGGGTTGCTCTCTCCCGCCGCTGGGCCGGACACGGGAGCCTGGCCCTGCTGCTGCTCCTGCTGCTGCTGATCTTGCTGTGGGCCAGGCTGTGCCCCCTGTGCGGTGCTGCTGTTGCCTTTCTGCTCCTGCTGCTCCTCGTGGTGTTGCTGCTGTGAGGCGGAGTCGCCGGCCTGCAGAGCGCAACAGCAAGAATATAGAGCGGTCCAGAGGGTTACAGGTAACAAGACTACTAGGTGAAATACCAAGTATCCGAAAGCACACGTCCACCCATTGCGGCATCCATACACTGACGCTGGCCTTAGCAGGATATGCCACCTCATTCAGTCCACACCTACCTGCTTAACACGCGGCGGTAGCAGCGTATCCTGCAGCGGCGGCCACGGCGAGGACTGCGACGACTGCAGGGCGCCCGACGGCCCCTGCTCCGGCGGCCACGTGGCCCGCAGCTCCAGAACCACCGCCGCGTGGTCGCTCCACTTGGGCGGGATGGTTTCGGCGCCCAGCACCTCGCAGGATGCCACTTGTCGCAGCAGGCCGGGCGACACGCACACGTAGTCGATGCGGCAGCCCTGCGGACACACAGGGAACAGTGTGTGGCAGTGCACGGAGGAACGGTGACAGCTCAGGGTTGCAGATGCATGCTTGGAAGAGTTGAGTACCGTAACAGAGGGCTTCGCGAGCGGATGCACGTGGGCTGCAGAGACGTTCCCCTGCAGGTACCGATGGGGACCCGTCGGGGAACAGCAAAACTGCGTCAATTAGGCAGCCCTTAAGGCGCGGTGGGGGCTTGGGAAAGAGCAAGTCGTGCTGAGCCATACAGTAGTACCGTAGCCAAGTGAGAGGGTCGCTCAAAGCGAAGCTCTTTGGGGTGTTGCTAAGCTGCCTTCCGAAACAGTTCTCCAGCCCCGCAACCAAGGGGCTCCTAGCCGATGAGTGCTTTACTCCTGTCCCAAACCTCAGCCCCTTACCGCGTTGAACGCTCGCGCGCTGGTCCGCTCCTCCCACACTGTGTACACATCCTGCGTGGGGACAGGGGCGAGGAGGATGCAGGCCCAAGAGATGCTACTTGCACAGAAGACCAGGGTAACCTGGAAGGGCTAAAGCATAATGTTCCTGCTGTCCCAGATACTCCTCCCCTTCCATGCTACCCGGACTGTTCCCTCAAGTGCCATCCGGACGTTGCTTCCCTCGAATGCCAGGGGCACACCCACCTGCGTGTGTGGGTGCAGGCGGCGCCACACGTCGGGGTAGGCGGCCAGGAGGGAGTGCAGCAGCGCCAGCTCCTGATGGTGGGAAATGGAGTAGGCATAAATAAGTGAGAGAGATTCTCGCAACCCAGTCAAGTACCAACTCCAAGACCAACAAAAAGGATTGATAGGTGCCCTTCGGGACCCAAAGGGTGACTGAATGCCTAAGGCGCCCCTTGGCCCGACGCATTCTGCGCTCCCACCTTCTTAGCACAGCTGTAGTGTATAGCGATGGTAGCTGTCGCTTTTACTTCATGCATGTCCCTACCTCCTTGTCGTACATGCTGTCGAAGTTGTAGGTGGAGTGTGCGTCACGGCGCTCGGCGGCGACGTTTAGGTCGCCCACCAGGATGACCTGGGGGACAACACACAGGAGGGCCAGAGTTGTGTGGCAGCGTTGCAATCGTGTAGCAGGATGACCCGGGCGGCACACAGCGCATAGCCGTTTCACGCGTGCCTAGATAGTTAGGTAGTGTTTAGGTCGGTGGTGAAGTCACCGCAGGGCGGGAAAGGAAGTCACCGCTGGGCTAACTAGGACTGGAACCGCCCTAACCTCGCGCTCCTCAGGCGCAACGGCGCAAGCCCCTGGTACCCTTACGCTGTGCGGCTACCCCTCTAATGCGGCCACCCGCACCTGCCTGCACCAGCTCTAGGGCGAAGCCCACCCTACCCCGCTTTCCGCAGGCGCAACCTGCTTAAGTACCCTTGTACCCTTCCGCCCTGCGGCCACCCGCACCTGCCTGCCTGCCCTGCCCCTGCACCAGCTCGTCCATCTTGGCCCTGAGCGCCCGCAGGAAGGCCAGCTTGTACGGCAGGCGCGGCCGCACGGGGTGGTCCCCCGCGTTGGGCACGTAGGCGTTGAGCAGCACGAAGGCGCCGTGGTCCGTCACCACCAGCCTGGGGTTAAGACACGAGCGTGTTAATACACACGTGCACGGACTGGCCTGTAGGCGTTAAGCAGCACGACGGCGGCGCGGTCCGTGACCACCAGCCTTTAAGGAAACACATGCGGCTCATGTTTCAGGCCCAGGAGGCCGTCGCTGTGCCTCCTTCCGATCATGGACCCCGGCTCTTCGCCCATAGTGTAACAGTCGACCACACCAGCGGAGCTGTGCGGGTTGCTGCACGATTGCAACATGCATGCGTCAATCGGCATACTGGGCATCCACATTTCCCTGTGCACGTGCCTGCCCTTGGCAGTCGAACCCGGCAGGTAGCCGCCTCCAGCCCTGGAGCATGTCTTCCCACAGCGATCGTGCACGCCACGTGTACCGTAACGTTCGTGAATGCCGACGTGGACCTGGCCCCCTGCCGCACCTGCCCTCGCTATCAAGGTCCGGCCGCTTGACTCATCCCCCACCAACATGCCAACCACGTGTACCTGCCCACACGTCTGTGCCGCTCATCTCCCCTTCACGCACCTGCCCTCGCTATCAAGGTCCGGCCGCTCGTCTCCCCCCAGGCAGTCGGCGGTGGCCTCCCGGGGAGCAACAGAAGAGTGGCACCACGTGGTAACGCCTGGCGGTACGGGAAGGGCAGTTAGCTGGTTGGTCGGTTGGTTGCAGGTAGATTGCGTGTGGCGGCGCGAAAGTGTGTGACCGCTGTGCCGCTACGGGCGTGCCACTGGGGCTTGGATCACGGTGGGCCCTCCCCCGTCCACTGGCGATGTACTTGCTGGCTATGAGGGCCACCAGTTGTGCGACTCCGGGCACGGTATAACCGCCAAACCCTACGGTAACGCACCGCTATAGCCTGTCTTGCCCGACGAAGTCGACCAGAAAGACTGCAAGGGGTGGAGTCGGGTGAGATGAGGTCCACAGGTCAGCCATTCAGCCACGCACACATGCTTTTTGAGAGGGTTGGTCTTTGTCCTGACGCTGCTGATGTGTTTTGAGGCATAGAGTCGCCAGGTGTGACGTAATTGACTACGGGCGATTGGACCACATTGCCGTACCGTGCTGTACATTAGGCATGAAGATTTCAGGCCCCAACCTTCACGCACGTGCAACATGCGCCATGCCTGTGGTGAAGCCACTGAAGGGCCTAGTTTCATGAAATGACAGCTCCATCATAGACTGTGTCCATGCTACGCTGTGCCCGGCTTCACCGCCTTACCTGGTACCCGGGGACGCATGCGAGGTCCTTCGTAATCTTGGCGTTGGGCAGCTTGACCTCCTGTAGAAAGCCAAGAAAGTGAGAACCATAGATCAGCAACATATCGCTTTTGTGTTGCATTCCATGCAGTACGCTGGCTTGGATTTAGACTGACCAAAATCCATGCAGTACGCCTGCATACTACAGGCTTACAGGGTGCTGTGCAGCTTGTGGAGCTGCCCTGCCCTTGGGCACTACACTACATGGGGCGTTCACTCAAGCTCTGGGGATGCTTAGCAAGCAGTCGCGCTATCTACGATACACCACATAGAGAGGAATGCAGTACACGGCGGCTGCGGCCTAGTGTCACAGTGTGCAGGCGTGGGTAGCGTGCGTGAGCAGCGTGCAGGAGTCCAGTCCGTGCAGGAGTCCAAGGCGGGACTTGAGGCACGCCCCTCGCGGTACCTGCCTGGAAGCAAGCTATATGTATTCCAAAAGCCTCAAGAAAGCCCTTGAAGCTCTTGTGTCGGTGCTCCATGTTGCGGACCGTGGGGACCTGAACGCAAAACACGCAGCGATGCTGCCCGTTGCCAACACCCCTGGGACCTGCTCACGTTGCCGTCAAACTTTAATTGTAATTCTGACCAAGCAGTTGATGTTCCACGTCATAATCCGCAGTACGCCTTCATTTGCCGGCTGTTCCTCGGTTCTGCGTTCGCCCGCGGTTTGACAGCTGGTCGGCTCCATCGCCGCAGCAATACTGCCGTGTTCTCTCTAACTATATACAGGCATATAATGCACTATGCGGCTACATAGGAGCTTGAGGTGCTTATGGAGCCCCTCGCGGCGTGTACACCACTGGTGCGTTTCACCCAGCTACGTGTACGCTGCGTGCATGGAGATAGCAGGAGCACGGAGCTACGCGTATTGCCAGGGGTTGTAGCGAGACAAATGAGCCCACAGCGAGCCGCCTATCGGGTGCCGTGTGTGCCGTCAGGTGCCGTACCTAGTGTTACAGGGCAGGGACGGGACAGGTGGCGGCAGGGGTGGCGCGATGGCTTGGCCCGAAAGCACACTGTTGGCACATCACGTGTCGACCACAAGCTTGCACGTTACACGAGTGTATGTGCGGTGCGTAGGCGTGCTCCTGTATTTGTGCGCGAGAGTGTTGCTTGGGTACGCAGCAGGGGTCGCATGCCTGGCCTGGTCGACCTAGGGCCACCACCTGCCAGGCCTGGTCCATGGCTTACCTATAAAGTATAAGAGCAATAATTGCAATTAGCATCTTTTGCTGACCAGCTGCTGGCCTGCTGCTTGTCAATCTTGCAGAAGAGGGCCATGGCCCCATGGGCAGTACAGCAGGGCTTGAGCCCGCCAACACCAGACGTGCCCTGGTTCCTTTCAAGAGACAAGACCCGCGCTCATGGCCGATGGCAATCTGCAGTTCCACACCTCATTTGCACAGGCAGGAGGCCTTGACCTGTATCTGTATACGCCCCCCAAAACGGGGAAGGTTGGCCTACTACGGCAGCCCAAGCCCGCAGCCCCGCGGGTCACGGCTCCACACAGGCACGTGCCGTGGGCCTGTGACTGCACACACCTAGCAAACGGACCCGCCGCCGTGGCCTCTATCCATCCTTCATTAAAGGCAGCGCAATGCCACAACGCTGCATGGGGAGTATCTCCACAAGCGTGCCCCCGATAGAATGCCGTCCAGGCTGCTGTCCCACAGCACCCAATCCTTGCGGCCCTCCACCAGCACCGACCACACTCGCCAACACAGGCACCCCATGCGCCTCCCCACAACGCCTTGCACGGAAACAAGTACATACGCGTAGCATGGTCACAGGCTGCTAGGTGCAACGTGCAAACCTGCTGAGGGGAGACCAAACCCCACAGCCATCACAGGGCATGCATGGGCAGGCCCGGAACGGCTCCCTGTACCCTTGTCACCAAGGAAATAGTCACAAGGCAGACCAGGGCAGGCGGCAGACCAGGGCAGGCGGCAGACCAGGGCAGGCGGCAGACCAGGGCAGGCGGCAGACCAGGGCAGGCGGCAGACCAGGGCAGGCGGCAGACCAGGGCAGGCGGCAGACCCGCGTGGCTGGCATGGCTGGCAATAAGCGCTGTGCCACGCCGACGGGTACTGCCCTTAATCACCCAGCATGCGGGCCTGTGGTTACCTCCTGAGCAACCTGCATACTGTGGCTAGGACACATGCGCAAAATGCAAAAGCCGTCCGCCCTTGTACGCCGCAAGGTTACTGTACAACACCACAACCTAGATCCGAGGCGAATGTATGCAACCCTTGCCAACTGCACGCGGCACGTGTAGCCAGGTAGCTACTACTACGCACCACCACACCGGGCACCGGTCACGCGACCAGCGGAGCAGCCGGTGCGCTGAGCACCTCATACAGTGCACGCGTCATACTGGCCGATGCGACAGCCAGCCCCTCCAGCCGCTTAATCGCCACCCGCAGCTGCTCGAGTCCTCCAGCGCCTACCCCCTCGTCCTCCCCCTCCCCCAGACTGCCATCCTTCCATGCCTCCAACAGCCCGGCCAATCTTTTTAAGTCCGTGGCCCCCACCCGGTTCTCATTCTCCGCATGTGCCCGCAGCGCGGGCGCCAGCTGGCGGACCAGCTCCACAGGCCACAAGGAGTCCGGCAGGGAGGAAGACCCCGCTTCCGCACCGGACGCCCCCCGCTGCTTCTTTGCCCCTCCCCCGCCCCTCACGCTTCTGCTGTCGTTCCTGCTGCCACCGCACTTGCAGCCCCCAGCAGCTCCCGCAACCCGGCGCCGTACCTCATTTGGGTACGCGGCTGTCAGGAGGGAGAGCGCTGTAGCCAAGGCGTGGCCCATAGAGTTGGAGGGGTTTAGGCTGGGCCGGTAGTGTAGCACGGCCCCCAGCACCTCTACCGCCTGCACTTCCTCCAGCAGGAAACGCCGCAGCGCAGTGTCATGTAGAGCCTTGAGCGCGCCCTTTTCCTGCTGCTGCTGCTGCTGGCTTGCAGCACGTGCACGTCCACCCGCAGCGCCACCGACAGCGGACCACTCGTCGTGGACCTCCTTGCCCCCGGTGCTGCCCGTGCTACTTAAGCCACGGTCCGCATCATTACCGTTCCTGTTGCCGCCGCCACCGCCGCTACTGCCGCCGCCACTGCTGCTGCTGCCACCGGTGTCACCGCTACCGCAGCCGATGTTGCTGCCACCGCTGCCGCTGCCGACATCTAGGCCCAGTAGAGACAGCCCCTGAACCCAGTTGAGCACCGCCGCCGATGCAGCCACCACACAATTCAGTGTCCGCATTGCCACCTGCCGCTGCTGCGCGCTAGCGGCGCTCGACGTGGGCCGGCCAACCTGCCCACCGTCGGCGCCGCCACAGTTGAAGCGCACGAAGCGCGCGAGCTGCGGCAGCATCAGCCAAGTGGCATGCGCCAACACGTGCTGCAGCCTGCAGCGCTCCGGAGGCTGCACTCCAGGCGTGCAGGTCGCACGCAGGGTGTTGCTGCTGCCGCTGCTGCTGTCCTCCAGCGGATCGCTTTGCGCCCAAAGCTCGAACCCGCTGCAAAGTATCGCACACGCCGCGGTCACTGCAAGCTCTGCTAGGCGGCTCATTTCGACCCCTTTGGGGCCGGCCTTGGCCTTAGGCCGCGACATGTCGCTGCCGCCGCTGGCACACCCCGGCTGAGGCAGCAGCGAGGCCAGCGCAGACAGGAAGCGCACGCTCTGCCCCACCTCCCCGTACGCCATCAGACATAGCAGGTGGGGCGACCGGTCACATGCACCCTGTGTCTCTATGAAGGACAGCACCTCCTGCGCCAACTTGCTGCAGCTGCCCTCCGGGTCCCTGGCCGCCCTCCGCAGGATGCCCTCCAGGCAGGGCAGCAGGCCGCCCTCCAGGGCGGCGGCCAGGCGGGGAGGCGGCGCGGGCGGCAGGGGGCCTGCGTCAACAAGGCAGGTCACCGGGCTTCGGGAGTTAAGACGGGTGAGATGGTTGGGGTGACGCGACTGCGCGCCATGCTATGCACTGCGGTACACTATCAAGAGGAGTACCGGCACGGCACTGCAAAAACCCGACGTTGCCCCCCATGCAGTCATGCGCACATGCCGCATTGCGCGCTATGTTGCTGAAACGCCACACCCATCTCGCTGGTGTGCCGTGGGACTACCAGCAGGCTGATACCCACATGATGCTGCTACGACCTCGCGCTTACCTCCAAGCGGATCGGGCAGCGCCAGCTCTTGCAAGCGAAGCCATCTCGCCAGGCAGCTCCTGAACACTTCCTGCGCCTCCTGCTCTCCGGGGCCCAGCCTCAGCGGCACCACGTGCTCCGCCGCCCTGCACACGCACCGCCACCACCGCACCTGGAAGCCCCGCAGGGCCGCCAGGGACAGCGGGCGCCTGCTGCTCCGTCGAGGAGCGGACACACGCCCTGCAACGGCCTCCGCCGCCTGGACAGCAGCAGGCGGCCCTGCTGCCCCACCTGCCCCTGCCGGCCCACCAGCACACAACCTGGGTGCGACGTCTCCACTGCAAGCCGTACCGACCTTGGCCGCCACTGCAGAGGAGACAGCTGGGCTGCCGGGCGGTGCGCTCCCGTTCGCAACCGTTACGTCCGGTTCCTCACGCGGCGCCCAACCACCCGACCCGACCACGGCCGCCTCAGGCACTGCACTCGCAGCCCGCTCGGCTCTGCCTAGTTCCACGGCTGCTTGGGCCCCTGCGGACCCTATTGGCTCCCCTGCACCGAACGGCTGGTTATCCTGCAGCCCCGCCACACTACTCGTCCCGGCCCCGGCCGCCTCAGGCCCTCCACCCCCGCACCGCACCGCCGCCCGCCGCTGCTGCTGCTGCTGCCAGCACTCCAGCAGCAGCAAGTGCAAGGCGAGATGGGCGCTCAAGCCAGCGGCCAGCATCGCTTGAGGGTCCATAACGTGACGCAGCATCCTCCCAGCCCCGCCGTGCACCGACTCCTCCGTGCGCCGCTGCTCCTCCACCTCCCCCTGCCCGTGCACCTCAGCCGACGCTGTTGCGAACTCACACACGCGCAGCTGCAACGTCAGCATCGGCCCCATGCCGCCCAGCAGCTCCAAGCACCGCTCTTGCTGTTCGGGCCGCTTCAGCGCATCCATCATGCGCATGACTTGAAAGTCAGCGGCAAACAGTGCGGGCCCAGGGACCGTTCGCCCAGGCTTCCAGACTGCCGGCAGCGCCCTGTACGACACCGGCATGCCGTACTCAGGCCCGCCATCTGCCGTACACAGGGCGTGCAGCCCCAGCACCAGCTCCAGGTGTGCGATGGCGGGGCCGGTCAGCGCCTCGCGCACGACAGGGCCGATGAGGGTGCTGGCGGGGGCTGGGGCCTGCATGCACGACCGCACCAGGTCCCTCGCGCAGTTTGTGTTACCTACGCAATCATGCAGCAGTGCATGTCGAACGTCGGCGTCCAAGCCCGCAGGCGTCATTTGCACGCCCTGTGCCTGCGCCTGCCCCTGCCCCTGGCCCGGCCCCTCTACTGCCTCCCCACTCGCGCTGCCGCCAGCAACAACCAACGCCTGGGGCCCCACCGCCGCCATCACTGCAGCCCTGGCGCAGTGCTCCAGCAGGTGGCTGTCGCGCAGGTGTGAGGCCAGCAGCAGCAGGAAGCGACGCGACAGGCGCCGCAGGTCCGCGCGCTGTGCCGCCTCGGCCGCCGCCGCTACAGTCCCGGCCGTCGGCCCCTCGCCCCTGCCCAGCACGCCCATAGCGGCCTTTGCCTGATGCAGAAGCCCGCCGACAAGCCACAGCGACGACCGCAACGCATCCCAGAGCCGACCAGCTCGGACTCCCTCCTCGCGCCCTTGCTCCTGCCCCGCCCCTGCGCTTGCCCCAGCCCCTGTCCGTTGCCGCTCCTCACCCCGTTCTTCACACGGCTTGTGCTGCAGTTGTTCCTCTTCCTCCTGCTGCTGCTGCTGCTGCTGCGCTTGCTGCTCCTCGCCGTCCCCGCCCATCCACGCGCACACGGCCGCCAGCTGCCGGCTGCAGCACTGCAGCGTGTGCATGCGCAGCAGCGCGCACCCGAGATCCAGAGCCAGCAGCGACAAGGAAGGTCTGTTGGAGGCTGACGGTCCGCCTGGCTCCAGAACACCGGCAGCCGCGGCCCCGACCCGGCGCGTGCCCGAACCCTGTACGGCCCCACTGTTGGCGCCGCCAACCGACAGCAGCATATATGATAGAACGCCGAGGAGCCTACAAGACAATACAGTGGCAGAATCCGGAACGACGTGCAGGCCGTTGATCTCTCCGGCAGTTGACTCGCACTGCAACTGCTCTTCGGCGTAAGCTGGTATAGGTTGCTGCGCTGTCTGATGTGTATGCCGCTTCCAGCGCCCTGTGAGGACCAGCAGCTCGAGCAGCGCGTTGCATAGCCGAGCATGACGGAGGACGCTGCCAGCGATTGGGGCGCCCGCTTGTTGCACTTGTATCAAAATCAATCTCTCTAATGAGTTAGCAGCTGTCTGAATAGCTTCATGGGTTGTCCGGCTCCGCGATGTGCTACAACTGTCCGTTGCGTGGTGAAGCCCTTCGAGCTGCAATGCAACCTTCTCCAGTTGGTCAGCCGTCTGGTCAAGAATGCCGGGCACCGCGGCTATCAGCGGCTGTTGCGAAGAGTTTGCCATGGCTGCAACCGGCTGCCGATGTTTGCTACTTGAACATGTCTGCCGTTGCTCATTTACAGCAATGTGCTTGCCATCAACATAGGTGGGCATTGACCCGGGGGGCGCGCCTATCAGAACCGCCAGTCGTGTCGTGTCGTGTCGCCGTACGTCGTCAGCTTCCCCCGACCGCTTCGCCGGACCCAAGGTGAGGAATTTGTGCTGAGCAGCCCAGCTTACTAGCCTGCATTGCAGCGCCCACGTGCCTCTATTACGGCAGCCACGAAGCCTTCCGTGCATAAGGACGTGAAATCATGGTTCTAAACTGCATGTGGCACCTATGCTGGTGCATCTCTGGGTGTGCCCCTCCTTCCGTAGCGCAGGTACGGCTACGCACGGGGGGCTCCACCAGGCTCCTCCCTCGGGCCAGGGCACCGCCAAAGAGTGCCGTCGCCCCTGCTTACACGCACAATTGTATTCAGCCTCCACTCCATGCAATTCCCCACCCCTCAAACCCTGGCGAAACCTCTCTTAACCTCAGTCGTGCTGTCATCCAGCCCCTCACCTTGGCTCACCCTTACTTCACACCGCCCGTTCCCCACGCACGCCATAGTTTGTGCAAGACGACTAAGACCTTCAGCTCGGTTCGCGTAGCCTGAAAGGCTAAGCCAGTCGCTCAAAAGCATCCCGGCACCGCCCTTGCATGCAAGAAGGCGCCGCGTATGGTGGGGTTTGTACGGTTACGACCCTTCGAGCAGCTGGACTCCTGTGCGCTGCCTATGTTCGATAAACACACGCGCAGCGCCCCACGGGCTGCCCTTTGTTACAGTTCCGCGCTTCCAACGCCTTGCATTGATTGCTAGATCCGCGACCAGAATGCACATCGGCTGCATTGCGCAGGGCTGCTGGGCGCCTGGACACGTGCGCGCCTTGGCATGCGGCCGCCTAGTTAGGAGGTATTCATGGGTAAGGTGCTGCAAGCAACTGCATAACAAGGATACATTAGGAGCTCACGCACACGGTATCAGGGGAGCTCTCTAACACACAATGCTTTTTGCTTCACGCCAAGGGTACGTACCTCGCTGCTACCACGGCAGCTACTACCCCAGCTACCAGGTGGACGCCGAGCTCAGCAATGGACCCAACCAGCAGTACAAGTCACGGACACGCCAGGGATCACATACTGCAAGTACGGGACAACGTCACGTCTCCGATCCTCCTAAAGGCTGATCACAGTCTAAACACAGGTGCTCGGGATGCAGGCTGATACCCTACCTAGCTAATCACGTACTCAGCCGTAACTGTGCACAAGGGTAGACGCCTAGTCACCTACATCAGCCTACAACATGCATGGCTTTCCTCCATACTCTGCTCGCTGCCTCCCTTCACACCGCAGCCTGCGTGCACATGGCCTCGACTCTAGCTAGGTGACCTCCCCTGCCAACAACACATGCATATAGCGACATCCCATGCTCACGGCCCCGTGTAGCGCATGTTACACGACAGGGGTTTAGTCCTTACCAACCGCACTTGTGGCCTGGACCTTGGGGAACGAACCTTCCCTGCTCACGGCCCCGCGAACCGCGTGTAGCACAGCGCGGGGTGCTCCTGCTCGCAGTCCTCAGCATACGGCCCGCCGTTGCCCTTGGGCTCAATGAAGGCGCAGAAGCGGCCCTGGAAGGATCACGCCGTCACAGCATTACTGCATGTAAGCAGTCCCTCCAGGTCCCACGGACACGTGCTTGCAGCACACGCAATGACTGCATGGTGAGGCAGAGCATTACACCGTACTACGTCATGCGCTTCAGGCCCCTGCCTATGCTGCCTCAGGCCTAAGCTTCGTCCTGCCGGTACCGTACGTCTGTAAGGTTTCACAGTTTTGGTCTCTTCCCAGAGCGAAGCCCCGTCCCAACCGGTAAGCAGGTGCCGGCGGCCCAGCAATGCGTCTTGTGTCTCAACCCACCTGTCTTCCGCCAACCCAGCAGCCCCCGCTGTTGTCGTTGTTGTCCTCCTCGTTGTCAAGACACAGCAGCGGCACCGGCTCTGTGGTGTGAAAGAGGCAAGGGGGAAGACGGCCATGTGCATGTGAGACTCGCACGGGTGGTACACGGCTACACGCCTGGGAGATAGAGGTGTCTCTTGTGCGTGGCTGGGGGCCGGTGACGCGCACCTGCCGCAAGCTGTTGAGCAGCTGAGCTGGTCAGGCAAGGACATGCGTGGCACAGTACACCGCACAGTACACCATGCGGTACAGTACGGTTTTGCATCCAGATGGTCGATGCTCACCGTTTAGGATTGGGTCATTGTATGGCACCATCCTATAGCCCTTGCTGATGCAGTAGCTGTTGGCCTGCGTACGGTACGTGCGTACGGCACAATAGTACGGCATTGAGCGAATTCAAGGAGCCAGGGCCAGAATGAAGGCCTTCAGCAGGCACAGGTTGCCGTACAAGCCAGGATAATCTGTAAAGCACTACCCCGACACGGTCTATAAAGTTAAGATGCGTACCATGCATGGAGGACTGGTCGGTGACCATACATGGACACCCTGCTGGGGGCCCCGGGGCTGGGTGCCCTCCAGCTGTTGCAGTACGGCGTTCCGTACGGCACGCATCCACACTTACGTCATCGTAGTTGTACGACTTGCCGGAGATCAGGTACACGAATTTCTTCTTAAAGGCAAAGGCCTTCTCCTCTGCGATGTATAGGGCGCCAAAACGATGCATGAGTACAATGTACAGGAAGACGGCGGGCATACTTCCCTGGGAGGTGCAAACCGCAAAGCTATCACATGGAGACTACTGACAACACTGTTGTCGTGTGCTGCTGACAGCCAACAGCTAGCATGCGCACCAGGCGCAGCCAGGCAAGTAAGCAAGCTGGGTCACGTCGTGGCCTATGGAGCGCGCAGCGAGGGGTCGGCATGGCATAGAAGCCGCCACACCTACAGTACAGCTGCTGTGCTACTCACTGGGGGGCGAGGGGGGCCGCGGCGGGGGCTGCGGTGGGGCCGGCGGGCGGGGGGAAGGCGGAGACGGGGAGGGAGGGCTGCGGGCGGGCAAGCACGGGCAGTCAGTCAGTCAGCCATGCAGGTCTTGATATCAAAGCGTGCAAGTGCCAAATGCACGTGTACATGGCAGGACGCAGGTGCGACGCGTGGACTAAGGAGAATCAAAGGGATTGAGAATCGAGGAAGGGCTGGTCGGCAAGGGTGCGCGAGCATGCATCGCCTTGCTTGACCTAAGGACGACGCATTTGGGGCTGTGCGCCTGGGCTGCTCACATGGGAGGGCTCGGGGATGGGGGCGAGGGACTGGGCGGAGCAGGGCTCGGGGGCGAAGGGCTGGGGGGCAGCGGGGGGCTGGGTGAGGGCGGGGAAGGCGAGGGTGGGCTAGGGGATGGGGGGCTAGGGGACGGGGGCGACGGGCTGGGGGGAGGAGGGCTGGGGGAGGGAGGCGAAGGGGAGGGGGGCGAGGGGCTGGGCGGGGAAGGGCTTGGAGGGGAAGGGCTCGGGGGCGAGGGCGGGGAGGGGGAGGGCGGTGGCGGAGAGGGCGGGGAGGGTGAAGGCGGGGGAGGGGAGGGGGGCTCGGGTGGGCTAGGGGGCTGGAATTTGTTCTTGTTCTTGTTAATCTCCTTGTTGTCGAACTTCTGGTTGTCGAACTTCTGTTGGTTCTCAACGGCCCAAGTGAGGTCTGGGTCGAACGGCTCCAGGCCAAGGGGCAGCGGCCTCTGCGCCTCGGCGCCTGTGGGTAGGGCGGGTGGGATGCACGGACACGCGTGTCATTGAGGCACGTGTCAGTGCCGGTGAGTGTCGGTGTGACCCACGTGTCAGTGAGGCACATGCGTGTCGACATCAGCACGAACATGCAGTTGCAAAGGACGGGCGGTCACAAAGCTGCCGGGGTCAGCGCAGCGGGACCAGGCAGGCTGCATCTGGGTCTGTGCGAGGTGCAGGAGGTTGGTGCTGTGGCACCTGCATGCTGGCGAAGCTGCTGAGGTGGCGTGCAACGACCCATGGGTCATAGTGAGCCTGGAGGCTTCGCAAACACAGTTACCTGTCGTGCAAAGTAGGCAATGTCATGGCGGCAGCAAGCTTGATCACATACCGCATGACAGTAGAGCAGCAACTGCCAGGAGCGCCCACGCAGCCGTTGCGGAAGCAGGATGCAGTCTCATTTGCGCTGGCTGGTGGAGCGTCCGTTTCCGTGCACGGCTGCCGCGCAGCACCCTGCCGACTGCCAAGGGTCCTCACAACCCGGTGGCTAGGGCTCAACGAACCTCAGCTAGTTGTAATCACAGCGGGCAAGAGTATATAGCTAAACGCCATCATTTTCGGCGTATATAGGGCTGCTACAGGTAGGGACAGTGTCTGAGGGGTGTCGGGTGCCCGCGGCGGTCGGGGGCCCTGTCCAAGACAGACGGCTGCCAACGGTGACCGTTGATCGCTGACGGTTGGTGGGCGGCGATCAGGTATCAGTCCAGCCAGCCCAACCGCGCTGCAAGGCCCAACCTGCATCCGGCGTAAACCGCAACATTTCTGAAAAACATGATCATTTTCCTGTCGAGTTAGCGGCCAGCAGCACTCTAAGCCGCGCCCGTGTCCGACCTGACCTGCTGCTGAATGCTGACCAGCCACGCACTACTCGCAAATGGAAGGGCCATGTGCAAGGGCCATGCGCCCTTGCTTGTCGCAACCAGTTGCGGGCTTGCGGCCCATGGGTCGGTGCGCGGTTGGTGGCGTGTCCCTGTGGCTGAGGCCCGGAGGTCCAGCCTGTACGGTACTGAGACAGTGCTAGCATTGAATGTACTTCAGCAGCTGTCCTTGCGATTTGGTTTACCGCGAAGGTCTCATCACTGACACGGCTGTTACGTCTTACATGTAGCAGTTTTGGGTTGGTCGCGTACACCGGTAGGCCTGCGGTAGAAAGGCACATGGCCCTGCATATGGCCCCTGGTGGCAGGGGCAGGTGTTGCGGTAACCTGCGTGCGTACCGGTGATGTATTTCATGTAAATTGATCCAAGGCGTGTGCTAAGTGTGCGTCTCGCGTGCGCTGTCACTAGTGACCTGGGCAGCACGTGGTGCTGCAGGACATACGTGCTGCTGAGTGTGGCACGTGCCAGGTGGCACGTGCCATGCAAGGGTGCCGTTGGGGACTCAACCAGAAAATTCACACAGGTTCGCCTTTGCAATCTACGGTATGCAGTACGCCACTGCATGGGCTTCCCGTCGCTGACCGCGCTCCCTTGAGCGCCTGGGTCGTTTCCCGCCAGCCAAGGCCGCAGTGACCAGCCAGGACCAGAAGTGCTGCGTGCCACGTGCCAATCTGCATTGAGGCATAACCAGGATGGTGATAATCATGCATGAAGCATACGCTACGGTGCTACGGTCCTGGCTTGCGACCACTGCTGCTGTGCAGTTGCGAATAAGCACTGCCGCCCGCCGGCGGGCTGAATATCACATACCGTGCGTTGGTGGCCAGCAGCGGGGCGCAACGGTAGCTGCGCTGGGGCACGTGTGCGCAACATGCACACGGTCGGCATCCGTTAACTGTTTCAGTCCCCCTCCTGCTGCATTTTGCGTTCCCTAACGCAAGTTGTTCCAAAGTGTCAAATTTCAGGAAATTTATTTGCGGCCGCAACTTTTAGAGTCAGGGCATGCTCTGTACGGCAAAGCAAGGGGCCCACTATGGGCCCAGCCACAGCCCAGTGTCCACAGAGGCAAAAGCATTATTACAAGCCCCAAGCGAAAGGCTCACGCCGCAACCCTTCATCACCGAAAATGGTCACTGCGGTCACTGGTACCGGTACCAGCACACACCACCGCGCTAGCAGAGCAAGAGGTGTCAAAGTAAGGACACACGCCCCCAAGCAGTCACATATTAACTGCAAGGTCCAGCCACAAGTGCTCACGAAAGACGATTTAGTCACGCGCAAGGTAGATCAGATGTCTCGATGTGCGGATCACAGACCATGGCCGTGCGTGCACGCACGTCCACGGTTGACAGCATGGAAGCAAGCACAGCCGGCTGAACGACACAAGGCCTCAGCCCTCAGGTGCCCTCTTGACATCAGCACGCAAGGAGTTTTCAGCTGCACGTGCATGCCAAGCCCTGTGTTACCCGGCCGAGCATACGGTACCGGACACGAGCAAGCAGCACCCCATACGGATGTGTGCGAGCCGCCTGGAATTCTCATAAGCCATGCATGTTGCCTGAAGCTCAACACCAACATGGCATCATTTGCTGCAGCAGCAGCTGCTGCTGCTACTGTTCCGTCCACTGCCGCTCCACTGCTCCATGTGCAGTAGCACCACAACTCGCTGCACACGCCGCAACATCCCGCGTTGCAGCTCGCTAGCAGACGCAGGAACCTCCCGTGTTACTCGCCCCTCCGCTGTACTTTTTACGGTCCGTTGAACTTGGTGTAGCACACCACGTAGTGCCTCTCGGAGCACTCTGCGGCGAAGGCCCGGCCGTTGCCAGCGGGGTCCACGTAGGCGCACACGTCACCCTGGGGCAAGACACACGATAATATAGTATTATTGTATTATATATTGTGTATTACATACTTGTGTATTATATATATTTGTGTATTGCCCGCGGGGTGCACGTAGGCGCACACGTCACCCTGGGGCAACGCACACAGGATGCGAGTGAGGCACAGGCATGCGTGGATGCCGTACAGCGCTCTACTGCTAAAGCCGCAGACAACGTGCAAGCAGTCGTACGGCTTGCGCTTAGGGGTCACACCTCACACCGGACAGAAGCTACCGCAAACCGCGGCGCCGTAGCAGAGCCTGCCAGTCAAGGTACATACAGACCCCATGTACCAGTACCGGTACGGTACTCACTCTCTTGCCGCCCAGCCAGCAGCCATCGCTGTTGGCGGTGTCTCCCAAGCACAGGTACGGCACGGGCTCTGGGGGATCGGATGCACGGCAGGGGGTAAGGCACGGCTCACAGTCAGGGCAACTCGAAGAATGCCAGCAGACAGCAGCTGGGGAGGCGTGGACGAACGGCCAATGGGGCGGTCCAACGACAAATACTGACGCTCACTTAGCCGAGTCACAGTGTTACACAACATGGATGAGCTTGATTGCGTGTCGAACAGGGCTGAGTGGGCCATGGGTAGGTGCAGGAGCATGCATGACTCACCGCCAATGATGGGATCGTTGTACGGCACCATGGCGTAGCCCCGCTCGAAGCAGTAGTCGTACGCCTGTGCCGACGTACATGGCAGTACAGGGCGGGGCGGTGTACTGCTCTCCCAAGAACGGCTTCCCAACTGGGTGCTTCGTGCCCCACTACGCACGAAGCTTACGAGTGCAAGCCTTAGCCACACGATCACTGTCCCACTCCCACTGATACCCAACCCGGGTCCATCTGGCCACCCTGAGTCGCCCAAACAAGGTGAGGCACGTGGGCAGCAACGTCGATAGCAGGAGGACGACTGTGCAGCACTCAGGGAATGCACCCTGGCTGGTTGCACTCACCTCGTCGTAGCTGTATTTGACCCCTGACACCACGTAGATGAACTTCTTCTTGAACACAAACGCCTTGGCCTCTGCATGTGGGGGGACAGGGACAAGTCAGCACGAGACGCATCGGCGCAGTTTCCTTAGTGACATCAGTGGCACTCACGAGGCAGCCCCTGCAAGTTATTTGGAAGGAACACATGTGCTACGTTCGCGAGGCCTGCACTTACTCGGAGGTGCGGGAGGCCTGGGTGGAGGTGGCGAGGGCGATGGAGGCAAGGGAGGGTAAGGGCTGGGCGGGCGTGGGCTTGGCGGGCTGGGGGACGGGGGACTGGGGCTTGGCGGGCTGGGGGGACTTGGCGAGGGGGGCAGGGGGCTCGGGGGGAGGGGCGGGATCGGGGAAGGGGGCTCGGGGCTGGGCGGGGAGGGGCTTGGGGGCGAGGGGCTTGGAGGCGAGGGGCTCGGGGGCGAGGGGCTGGGGGGAGAGGGTGGGAAGGGCCTGGGAGGGCGT
>VFQN01001413.1_pt1 | contig 40352 bp, 42 predicted proteins | sample 3512371 | NCBI WGS metagenome assembly VFQN01 (sample SAMN10412370, study PRJNA504923) | tailings metagenome | isolation source: Replicate 2 from Balatoc abandoned mine | place: Philippines: Itogon, Benguet | collected 2017-08-28 | reverse complement strand
CACCATCCAGGAATGGGTTGCGCTGGCGAAGAAGCAGCCGGGCAAGCTGACCTACGGCTCCTACGGCCAGGGCTCGGGCGGCCACTTCGTCGGCGAGCAGTTGAACGCCGCCGCCGGTATCGAGACGACGCACGTGCCCTACAAGGGCGCGGCGCCGGCGATCCAGGACGTGCTGGGCGGCCAGATCGACGCCGTCATCGCGTCGCTCGGCGGCGCATCGCGCCACCCCGGCAAGATCAAGGCGCTGGCCATCGCCAGCCCGACGCGCTTCCCGGTCTTCACCGACGTGCCGACCTTCGCCGAAGCCGGCCTGCCCGACGTCAACCTGCCGGGCTGGGGCGGTGTCTTCCTGCCCGCGGCGACGCCCAAGCCGGTGGTCGCGAAGCTGAGCGCCGAGCTGAACCGCGTGATCATGCTGCCCGACGTGCAGGCCAAGATGCTGGACCTGGGCTTCGAATCGGTGGGCTGGGGGGCGGACAAGCTGCAGGCCTTCCTGGACGAGCAGCTCGTGAAGACGCGCAAGCTGGTGGACTCCGGTCGGGTGAAGCTCTGACCTGTTCTTGAACTGCTGCGCACGCGTGCGTGGCGTTCAGCGTGGCGTGCCACCGGTCGGCACGCCACCGTGGGTGTCGCAGGGCGGCAGTGGTGCCCGCGGGCGCAGGGACCATTCGCGGTCGCGGCAGAAGGTGGCGTGGCACGGCGGTGTTGAAGCGGTGACGGTGCCGAGCAGCGGGCGCTGCCCCGCGAGCGTGGCCCGGAGAACGCGGGCACCGCTGGCGACCTGCCGCAGCGGCCTGAGCACGGGCGAACAACGAGCGACCGCGCATGGCCGACAAGCGACCATGTGCGCCAGCCCGACGCCATCGCGCCGACCGGCGCGCACCGCCACGAACGAATGAGATGCAAACCAACCTCTCCCCCGAGTTCAAGGGCACGCGCGAAGGCGAGGAGGCCGAGGCCATCCTGCGCAAGTGCGTGCACTGCGGCTTCTGCACCGCCACCTGCCCCACATACCAGCTGCTGGGCGACGAGCTCGACGGTCCGCGCGGCCGCATCTACCTCATCAAGCAGGTGCTCGAAGGCGCAGCGCCCACGCGCAGCACGCAGCAGCATCTGGACCGCTGCCTCACCTGCCGCAACTGCGAAACCACTTGCCCCAGCGGCGTGCAGTACGGCCACCTGGTCGACATCGGGCGCAAGCTCGTCGACGAACGTGTGCCGCGCCCCGCGCCGCAGCGCGCCGTGCGCTGGCTGCTGAAAGAGGGCCTCACGTCGCCGCTGTTCGCGCCCGCGATGAAACTGGGCCAATCAGTGCGCGGCCTGCTGCCCGCCACCTTGCGCGCCAAGGTGCCCGAGCCGCGCGAAGCGGGTACGTGGCCGGCGGCCGGCCAGCACGCGCGCCGCATGCTCATGCTGGCGGGCTGCGTGCAGCCCGCCATGTCGCCCAACATCAACGCTGCCACCGCTCGGGTCCTGCATGCGGCCGGCATCGACGCCATCGTCGCCCCCGGGGCCGGTTGCTGCGGCGCGGTGAAGTTCCACCTCAACGACCACGACGGCGGCCTCGCGCAGATGCGCGCCAACGTCGATGCGTGGTGGCCCTACCTGCAAGCGGCACCCGGCCAGGAGCCGGTCGAAGCCATCGTCATGAATGCCTCGGGCTGCGGCGCCACCGTGCGCGACTACGGTCATTTGCTGCGCCACGATCCGCAGTACGCCGACAAGGCCCGCGCGATCAGCGACCTGACGCGCGACCTGAGCGAGCTGTTGCCCGACCTCGTGCCCGCGCTGCAGGCGCACGGTGCCACCATCACGCCACCGGCCGGCCCCATCGCCTACCACCCGCCGTGCACGCTGCAGCACGGCCAGAAGCTGCGCGGCGGCGTCGAGAAGCACCTGGGCGCGCTGGGCTTCGACATCCGCGTGGCGGCCAGCGAATCGCACCTGTGCTGCGGTTCGGCCGGCACCTACTCGGTGCTGCAGCCCGAGCTGGCGTATCCGCTGCGCGACCGCAAGCTGGGGCACCTGCAGGCGCTGGCGCCCGTGGTGATTGCGTCGGCCAACATCGGATGCATCACGCATCTGCAGAGCGGCACGGGCGTGCCGGTGCGGCATTGGGTGGAGTTGCTGGACGAGGCGCTCGCAGCCGGCGGTTAACGACACACGGCTCTTGATCCTTGCGGACGCGCGTGCGGCTCGACGAAGCCTGGCGGAGCGCCGATACTTGCCGCCGATCAATCCTCTCGTGGAGCCGAAGCATGAAGAACGCCATTCCTGTCGCCACGGCCCTCGTCGCCGTCATGCTGTTGTCGGGCTGCGCCAACCGCCAGCCTTCCTCCGCCGAGATCCGCATCCAGAGCACCCCGGCCCCCGGTGCCCTGGCAGCCGGTTCGACCCCGGCGCCGTTCTGCCTGCACATCCGCTACGCCAATGCCTACGAGTTCGGCGTGATGACGCACAACGACGCCCAGGCCTGGGTCACGGATGGCGATTGCGCGGCGGCCGGCGCACGGCGCGCCGTGGCCGCGATCGATCTGCGCTGGCGCTATCAGTACGACAGCACGGGCAGCCAGAGTTGCCTGGCGACCGACAGCTGCGCGATCGCCGATAAAAACTACGGAGAGGGCCGGCGGCTCGCCTGCGTGGCGGCCACGGCGCGAGATCCGGGCTGGGTGGCCAGCGGCAGCACCGACTGGCACGCCTGCGCGCGGTGAGCTGGGCGGCGTGCGGGGCGCCGTGTCAGGCCGAAGCCAGCGCGCGCTCGATATCCGCCTGCAGGTCTTTCGGTTTGTCCGTCGGCGCATAGCGCCGGATCACCTGTCCGTCCTTGCCGATCAGGAACTTGGTGAAGTTCCACTTGATCGCCTTGGTGCCCAGCAGACCCGGGGCCTCGGCGGTGAGCCACTTGTAGAGCGGATCGGCGTTGGGGCCGTTGACGTCGATCTTCTCCATCATGGGAAAGGTGACGCCGTAATTGATGGAGCAGAAGCCGGCGATCTCGTCGTTGCTGCCCGGGTCCTGGCTGCCGAACTGGTTGCACGGAAAACCCAGCACGGTGAGGCCGCTGGCGCCGTACTTGCGGTGAAGTTCTTCCAGCCCTTCGAACTGCGGCGTAAAGCCGCATTTGCTGGCGGTGTTGACGATCAGCAGCACGCGGCCCTGGAGGTCACGCAGCGGCACGTTGGCGCCGCCGATCTGGCGGGCTTCGAAGTCGTAGACGGTTGTCATGGCGGGCTCCTGGTGTATCCGGTGGCCGCCAGCGGCGGCCTCAATGGTGATGCGTATCGCTGCGTGCGATGGCCAGCAGGTGGTCCACTTCGGCGCGGTGGCGGATCACATTGTGCGCGTGCCAGCGCTGGATGATCCACATGAAGCCGGCCACCACCAGGCCGAACGCGGTGATGGCGCCGAAGGCCGACAGGCCCAGGCCGGTGGAGAGGCTGTAGAACGCGCCCAGGCCCAGGATGCAGGCCTGCTCGTTGAAGTTCTGCACGGCGATGGAGCGGCCTGCGCCCATGAGGTTGTGGCCGCGGTGCTGCAGCAGCGCATTCATCGGCACGACGAGGAAGCCGCCCAGGCCGCCCAGCAGAATGAGGAACGGCGCGGCCATCCAGACGTTGTCAATGAAGTTCATCAGGATGACCAGCAGGCCCATGCCGATGCCCAGCGGGATCACGCGCGTGGCCATGTCGAGCTTCATCTTCATCGAGGCGACCACCGCGCCCACGGCGGTGCCGATGGCGACCACGCCTACCAGCGACGAGGCCTGCGTGGTGCTGTAGCCCAGGGCGGCGGCGGCCCAGGCCAGCACGATGTAGCGCAGGTTGCCCGACACGCCCCAGAACAGCGTGGTGGTGGCCAGCGAAATCTGGCCCAGCTTGTCTTTCCAGAGGCGCGAGTTGCAGCTCCAGAAGTCGGGCAGCATCTCCAGCGGGTTCTTCGGCATCGGGCGCATCTCGACGCCGGTGTGCGGAATGCGGGTGTTGAACCACGCGGCCAGCAGGTACACGAAGATCAGCACGCAGATGGCGGCTTCGGCCGGTGTGTCGATGCCGGTGTCGATGAAAGGCAGGTCGATCGAGAGCAGGCGGTCGGACACGTGGCGCCCCACCAGTTGCCCGCCCAGCAGCACGCCCAGGATGATGGAGCCGATGGTGAGGCCCTCGATCCAGCCGTTGGCCTTGACCAGTTGCGAAGGCGGCAGCAGCTCGGTCAGGATGCCGTACTTGGCCGGCGAATACGCGGCAGCGCCCAGGCCGACAATGGCATAGGCCAGCAGCGGGTGCGAGCCGAACAGCATCATCAGGCAGCCGAACACCTTGATGAAGTTGCTCACGAACATGACCTTGCCTTTGGGCAAGGCGTCGGCGAAGGCACCCACGAACGGCGCCAGCACCACGTAGAACAAAGCAAACATCGGCACCAGCGCGGCGCGTTGCCAGTCGGGGGCGCCGCCGGTGCGCAGCAGTTCGATGGCGGCGATGAAGATGGCGTTGTCTGCCAGCGACGAGCAGAACTGCGCTGACATGATGGTGTAGAAACCGCGCTTCATCGAGGGGGTGCGGGGGATTGCAGGCAGGCCGTTCAGTCAGGCTGACGGCTGATTCAGGATGGACCGGGTCTCCAGGGGCACAGCGGGTTATAGCATGCGGCCCGGTGCCAAAATCCCGGAATTCCCCCCGTGTGTCCGGTCTGTTCCGGTCTTTTTCATCGCCGGGCCGCCCCAAGATGAAAAGCACCCCCTCGGGGGGCATGGGGGTCAAAACTTTTTTATGCCACGTCCGATTCTCGCCACGATCCACCCCCAGGGCCTCCAGCACAACCTGCATCGGGCGCAGCGCGCCGCGCCCGATGCCCGCGTGTGGGCTGTCGTCAAGGCCAACGCCTATGGCCACGGGATCGAACGCGCCTTCGAAGGGCTGCGCGCTGCCGACGGATTCGCGCTGCTCGACCTGGCCGAGGCCGAGCGCGTGCGCGCACTCGGATGGCGAGGCCCGATCCTGCTGCTGGAGGGGGTGTTCGAGTCGCGCGATCTCGAACTGTGCTCGCGCCTGGGTCTGTGGCACGCCGTGCATTGCGACGAGCAGATCGACATGCTCGCGGCCCACAAGACGCACCAGCCGCATCGCGTCTTCCTCAAGATGAACTCGGGCATGAACCGGCTGGGCTTCCCGCCGGCGCGCTACCGGGCGGCCTGGGCCCGGCTCAACGCGTTGCCGCAGGTGGACGAGATCTCGTTCATGACCCACTTCAGCGACGCCGATTCCCCGCGCGGCATCGTGCACCAGCTGCAGGTGTTCAACACCACCACGGACGGCCTGCCGGGCGAGCGCTCGCTGTCCAACAGCGCCGCCATGCTGCGCCACACCGCGGCCCTGGAGGGCACCAGCGGGTTGCGGTCCGACTGGGTACGCGCCGGCATCCTCATGTATGGCAGCGCGCCCGATTTTCCCGAGCACTCGGCCGCGCACTGGGGCCTTGAGCCGACCATGACGCTGTCCAGCCGCGTCATCGGCATCCAGCACCTCAAGGCGGGCGACACGGTGGGCTACGGCTCCACCTTCACGGCCGAAGGGCCGCTCACCATCGGCGTGGTCGCCTGCGGCTATGCGGATGGCTATCCGCGCCACTGCAGCACGGGCACGCCGGTGCTGGTGGACGGCGTGCGCACCCGCATGGTGGGCCGCGTGAGCATGGACATGATCACGGTGGACCTGACGCCCGTGCCGCGGGCCGGCGTGGGCACGCCGGTCACGCTGTGGGGCCGCGCGCCGGGCGGCACCGTGCTGCCCATCGACGAGGTGGCGCAGGCGGGCGGCACCGTGGGCTACGAACTGATGTGCGCCGTGGCCCCGCGCGTGCCGGTAGTTGCGGACTAGCTATTACGAAGTCTCGAGCTCAGCAATGCGAAAGCGAGAGCGGCTCACGGATAATTCCACCATCACAAAGAAGGTGAGGGAGCTAAATGGCGCTGCATAAGGGACTGTCTGAGCCCCACGTACTCTTGGCATCTAAGAATGTCCAGCTGATGAAGAAAAATCTAGCTGGAGTTCTTTCTGTGGCCGAACTGCAGAAAATTGAAGATGCAGTGAACAAGGAAGTCGCAAGTCTATTCAGACTCGGCCAGCGCCACCTCACCTTTGCCAAAGGATTGCCGAAGAAGGAATGGCGACAAAGAGTTTCTCGTCTCTACTATGCTGTTTACAACTTCCGTCGCGCAGTTCAACTAAAGGATAGTGGAAGCTTTTCCACTGACTCGTCCGACCACAATAATGTAGATGTGCTTCCACAAGCTTTCTCTGCGAACGTCGAGGCACATAAAGCAAAGCTCAAAGATCTGCGTGACGACAGAAATGTTGCCGACTACTCACATCTCGCTATCGCAAAGGATCTAAGGATGACACCTGCGGATGCTGAGTGTTGAATTCCGTCTAAATCTGATCCACTAAACGCGTTAGTTTTCATTCAGATCTGACCCACGTTAGCCCTACCCTGCTTGCTTCTGAAAGCAGGGAGTAATCAGGAGTGATAGACGTGGCGACATTGAATGTCATCAGGCGCTGGGCACTGCGCGACCAGCTGTCCATTCGCGAGATTGCCAGGCGTACAGGCCTGGCGCGCAACACAGTAAAGAAGTACCTGCGATCGGATCAGACGGAGCCGCAGTACGCCAAGCGGGCCAGCTCGAGCAGGCTTGACCCCTATGCCGACAAACTGACCCAGTGGCTCGAAGCAGAGGTCACGCGATCACGGAAACAGCGGCGCACTTTGAGGCAGATCCACACAACGGGATGAAACAACCGGGTCAGTGTTCGACGACGTTCAACACGCAGAAGAAGTCGCTCACGGTAACTAGTATCAATGCGGCTGCTTCTGAAGCTGTTGAGGGAAAACTGCAGGATATTGAGAAGGATGCGAGCGTTGAATTCGGCGCCGTGAGTTCATTGTTGGAGAAGATAAAAATCTTCTGCATTACGACAAAGCGAAAGAACGCATTCTTGGTGCGTATTCAGAACTCGAATTCAGGCTATCTAATGATCCAAAAGCTGATTGCCCTCCGGCTAGTGCATGTGCTGCACGAAGGCACTACTCCTTATAAGGCCGGCGAGCGATTCATTGCATTAATGCTGGATTTTGGTTTTTACACCGGCATCCGAGCAGCAACCAGTGTTGATCTTTTCCCTGATCGCCCGAGGCAACTGCTGGCGGCAGAGCTACGGAAGCTTCCAGTGTTTGTTCCGAGTTAACGTCGGCGCAACCCCAGCGCCACCACCGTACCCACCACCAGCAGCGCGCCGGCCACCTGCACCGGCGCGATGGCCTGGCCCAGGATCAGCCAGGCCAGCACCAGTGCGAACACGGGCTCCACGTTCATGATGGCGGTGTTGCTGCCCACGCCCAGGCGTGGCAGCACGGTGAAAAGCAGGGTGAAGCCCGTGCCGAAGAACAGCGTGAGGCCCGCCAGGCCCCACCAGCCCGGGGCGGCCTGCGGGAAGTGGAAGCCTCCCTGCGCGGCCACCGTGGCGATGGCCACCAGGCCGGCGACGAGCATGGTGGCCGCCGTGCGGATGCGACCATCGAGCCCATGGGTTTCGTGCTGCGTGAGCACCAGCGCCAGCGAGAACAGCATGGCGCCCGCGACGGCGAAGGCCACGCCCACGCCGATGCGCTGCCACTGCCCGGCCGCGCCCAGGCCCGAGGCCGCGCCCGACACGTCGAGCGCCAGCGCCAGCCCGACGAGGATGATCGGCATGGCGATCAGGGCCGCGCGCTCGGGCCGGCGGCGGTACACCGCCCAGTCGAACAGCGCGGTCCAGATCGGATAGCTGTTGAAGGCCAGCAGCGCCAGTGCGACCGGGATGCGCGCGACCGCCGAATAGAGGCACAGACTCTGCGCGCCCACCAGCAGTCCGATGAAAGGCAGTGCGCGCCTGTGCCTTGTCGTGAGGACGACAGGCACGCGCTGTACGGCGATCAACAGCGCCATCACGATCACGATGGCGAAGCTGCGCACGGTGACGGCCGTTGCCACGTCCGTACCGTGGTTGAAGGCGAAACGGGCCGCCACGTGGTTGGAGCCCATCAGCAGGGCGATCAGCAGCAGGGTGGCGAAGGCAGTGCCACTGAGGGCGCGCGTGGGCAAGGTCATGGCGGAGATGTGTGGCCCGCGCGCGCCGTGTGTACGGCGCCGGCTGCGGTCGGTAATGTTTCAGTACAGGCTGCGCATCTGCGCGTGCAACCGCGCCAGGCCGTACAGCGTGTCGGTCTGCGGCGTGGGCACGCCGGTCACGCTGCCCAGTTCGCGCACCGCGCCCACCAGCGCGTCGAGCTCCACCGGGCGGCCGGCTTCCACGTCTTGCAGCATCGACGTTTTGAAGGCGCCGAGCTTCGCGGTGATCTTGTGGCGGTCTTCCGGCGCATCGGCGATGGGGATGCCCAGCCGCGCGCCGATCTCGCGCGCTTCCAGCATCACGCTCGAGGCGAAGCCGCGCACCAGCGGATCGGCCAGCACGCGGTCCGAGGTGGCGCCGGTGATGGCGCTCAGCGGGTTCATGGTCATGTTGCCCCAGAGCTTGTACCAGACGTCCTTCTGGATCTGCTCCGAATACTGCACCTCGACGCCACCCTGCTCCAGCAGCGCGCCGATGCGCTGCACGCGCGCAGACACGCCGCCCGCGGGCTCGCCCAGGATGAGCTTCTTGCCGAAGTGATGCTGCACGAAGCCCGGGCCGTGCATGGCGCAACTGGCATGCACCACGCCACCCACCACGTGCGGCGCGGGGATGGCCGCCGCAATGCTGCCCTGCGGATCGACCGAGGCCAGCGGCCGGCCGGCGTACTCGCCGCCGAAGCCCTGCAGGAACCACCAGGGCACGCCGTTCATCGCGGTGAGCACGACGGTGTCCGGCCCCACCAGCGGCGCAATGGCCTGCGCCACCTGCGCCATGGCCGGCGCCTTCACGGCGACGATGACCAGATCCTGCACGCCCAGCGTGGCCGGCTCCTGCGACGCACGCGGGCGCACGGTGTGCACCGCGCCTTCCATGTCCAGGCGCAGGCCGTGCTGCTCGATGGCCTGCAGCGTGGCGCCGCGCGCCACCACCGAGAGTTCAGCGCCGGCCTGGGCCAGTCGCACGCCGAGCCAGCCGCCGATGGCACCGGCGCCGTAGATGCATGTCTTCACTGTTGATAACTGCTGTCGATGCGGTTGACCTGGCGCACCAGGGCGTCGAACACGTCCTGGCCTGCGCCGTGGTGGGGATTGAACTGGAGCGCGTCGCGCGTGCACTTCTGCGCCACGTCTTCTGAGACGGGGATGGGCTGGCCCATCGACAGCGTGGCGAGCTGGATCTCGCACGCGCGCTGCAGCGTCCAGAGGATGGCGAAAGTCTGCGGCAGCGTCTCGCCCCAGGCCAGCAGGCCGTGGTTGCGCAGGATCACGGCGTTGCGATCGCCGATGCTCTTCAGCAGGCGCGGCCCCTCGTCGGCATGGATGGTGATGCCCTCGAAGTCGTGGTACGCCACCATGCCGTGCAGCTGTGCGGTGTAGAAGTTGCTCTGCTGCAGCCCACCCTGCACGCAGGCCACGGCCACGCCGGCCGTGGTGTGGGTGTGCATCACGCAGTGCGCGCCGGCCAGCCCGTCGTGGATGGCCGCATGCACCGTGAAGCCGGCAGGATTGACTGGATGCGGCGAGCCGTCGAGGACGTTGCCCTTGAGGTCGATCTTGACCAGGTTGCTGGCCGTCACCTCGCTGTAGTGCAGGCCGAACGGGTTGATGAGGAAATGCTTCTCACCGCCCGTCACGCTCTCGGGCAGGCGCACCGTGATGTGGTTGTAGATCATCTCCGTCCAGCCCAGCATCGCGAACACGCGATAGCAGGCCGCCAGCTGCACGCGCGCTGCGCGCTCGTCGGGATGGAGGTTGGGATGGACCAGGGCGGAGGGGGTGGCGGTACTCATGTGAATGTCTCCAGATCAAACAAAATTCCCACCATCACGCATCTCTCACGCTGGGTCCAGGGACACCGCGGAACCGGCTTTGCCGGGCCGCTGGTGTCGCCCCCTCGAAGGGGGGTGGGCGGACCTTGCGAAGCAAGGGTAGCCTGGGGGTGGGCTCAAGCTTCAGCCGTGAATCCGACGTCCTTCACGATGGGAGCCCATTTGGCGGTGTCGCGCTTGATCAGATCGGTCAGCTCGGCCGGGGTGGACGACATGGCTTCGAGGCCGAAGGTGCCCAGGCCGTCGATCACGTCCTTTTGCGCCAGCGCCGCGCGCATCGAGGCGTTCAGGCGCGTGATGATGTCCTGCGGCGTTTTCGCCGGCACGAAGAAGGCGAACCACTCGCTGTGCGCCATGTTGATGCCCTGCTCCTGCAGCGTCGGAACGTCGGGGGCGAAGCGGTTGCGCTTGGTGCCCGAGGTGGCCAGGATGCGCACCTTGCCGCTGGCCAGATGCTGCGTGATGTCGCCGATGGGGCCCGAGACGGCCGATATGTTGCCGCCCAGCAGGTCCAGCATGGCCGGCTGCGTGCCGCGATAGGCCGCGTGCTTGAGCTCGACGCCGGCCGACTTGCCGATCAGCGCGCCCAGGAAGTGGGGCGTGGATCCGGCGGCCGGCGAGCCGAAGTTGGCGCCGGCAGGATTGGCCTTGGCCCAGGCCAGGAACTCGGGCACGTTCTTCACGCTGGCCGGCACCGAAGGGCCGACGGCGAAGCCGAAGTCGAAGATGCAGCCGATGGTGACGGGCGCCAGATCCACCAGCGGCTCGTACGGCAGCTTCTTGTAGATGTGCGGGTAGATGGTGAGGATGGACGTGGGCGTCTGCAGGATGGTGGCGCCGTCGGCCGGCGCACCCTTGACGAACTGCACGGCGATCTGGCCGCCCGCGCCGGTGCGGTTTTCAACCACGGCGGTGTTGGCGTAGTCCGGCGCGATCTTGGTCGCCACGCGGCGGCAGATCGTGTCGGACGTGCCGCCGGCGGCAAAGCCGGTGATGATGCGGGCCACCTCGGGTTTGGCCTGGGCCCAGGCGTGCTGGCCGATGCTGGCCAGCAGCGCGGAGGCGCCGGCGGTCTGGATGATCTGGCGACGGTTGAAAGTCATGGCGGATGTCTCCTGGAAGGATGTGAACGGATCGATCACGACTCGTCGCGCAGCCAGGTGACGGCACCCGAATGGGTGACGGCGCCCTGATGGCTCGGCCGGACCGTGGCCGCGTATTTTTCCAGCAGGCCGCCCAGTCGCGCCCCCGTGTTTACCTGACGTTTTTCCAGCCGGGCGGCGATTTCCGCGTCGGTGAGGTCGACCGTGATCGACAGCGCCTGCGGGCGGGCGTCGATATGCACGACGTCGCCGTTGGCCAGCGCCGCGATCGGGCCGCCATCGGCCGCCTCGGGGCCGGCATAGCCGATGCACAGGCCACGCGTGGCGCCGGAGAAGCGTCCGTCCGTCAGCAGGGCGACCTTGTCGCCCATGCCCTGGCCGTAGAGCAGGGCCGTCAGGCCCAGCATCTCGCGCATGCCGGGGCTGCCCTTGGGACCTTCGTTGCGGATGACGATCACGTCGCCCGGCTCGTAGCGCATGTTCTGTACCGCGGCCTGGGCTTCTTCCTCGTTCTCGAACACGCGGGCCGGCCCGCTGTGCGTGAGCTTCTTCAGGCCCGCGGTCTTGAGCAGCGCGCCGTGCGGGCACAGGTTGCCCTTGAGCACGGCCAGGCCGCCGTCGGGCGTGAGCGCGTCGCTCACCGGGCGCACCACGCGGCCGTCGGGCGCGGCGCAGGCTGCGAGCTCCTCGGCCAGCGTGCGGCCCGTGAAGGTGAGCACGTCGCCGTGCACGAAGCCGCGCTCCATCAGCTCGCGCAGGATGACGCCGGCACCGCCGATGTAGTGCACGTCGCGCGCCAGGTACTTGCCGCCCGGGCGCAGGTCGCCGATGAGCGGCGTGCGGGCAAACACCTCGGCCACGTCGTCCAGGTGGAACCGGATGCCCGCCTCGTGCGCGATGGCCGGAATGTGCAGCGCCGCATTGGTGCTGCCGCCCGTGGCCGACACGATGGCGCAGGCGTTTTCCAGCGCCTTGCGTGTCACGATGTCGCGGGGCAGCGGTCCGCCGCCTTCGAGGCTGCGATCGACGGCCGCCATCAGCTGGCGCGCGGCACGGCGCATCAGCGGCGCGCGTTCGCTGAACACCGCCGGCACCATGCTGGAGCCGATGGGCGCCAGGCCCAGCGCCTCGCTGACCATGCCCATGGTGTTGGCGGTGAACTGGCCCGCGCAGGCGCCCGCGCTGGGCAGGCAGGCGTGGCTCACATCCGACAGGTCCTGCGGCGTGGCCGTGCCGGCCAGCACCTGGCCGATGGCCTCGTAGGTGTCGACCACGTTGAGGTCGCGGCCGTCGGGGCCGGGCGCCTGGCCGGGCAGCGCCGAGCCGCCGTGCACGAACACGCCGGGCACGTTGCAGCGCACGATACCCATCATCAGGCCGGGCAGGTTCTTGTCGCAGGCACCGATGGCGAAGATGCCGTCCCACTGGTGGCCGCGCGTGGAAGCCTCGACGCTGTCGGCAATCAGTTCGCGCGAGATCAGGGAGAAGCGCATGCCCGAGTGCGCCATGGTCAGGCCGTCGCTCACCGACACCACCGGGCATTCGTGCGGCATGCCGCCCGCGGCGTAGATGCCGGTCTTGGCGTGCTGAGCCTGATCGCGCAGGTTCATGTTGCACGGGCTCATCTCGCCGCCGGTGTGGAAGACGCCGATGTGCGGGCGCTCGATGTCCTCGTCGTCCTGGCCCAGGCCGTAGAGGAAGCTGCGCGTGGTGGCGCGGATCGTGCCTTCGTAGATGGTGGCCGAACGGGGCTTGAGTCGCTTGGAAGAAGTCATGGTCGCGATGGCTGGCTCTGGGGCTGGCGGCGGGTGGCGTCAGTACACCGAGCCGCGGTCGCTGCCGGCGGCGGCGCGTTGCCCCTTGTACTGCGCGGCAAGGGCACTGGTGCCGCGCGCGAGCAGGCCGCTATCGGTATCCACGGCCACGAACAGCGCGCCGAGCTCGAGGTAGCGCTTCACCAGCGCCTCGTCGCGCATCAGGATGCCCGGAGCCTTGCCCGCACGCGCGATGCGCACGATGGCGTCCTCGATCGCCGCCAGCACGTCGGGATGGCCGGGGTTGCCCGGATGGCCCATCGAGGCCGACAGGTCGGCCGGGCCGATGAACACGCCATCGACGCCGTCGACGGCCGCGATGGCATCGATGTTGTCCAGCGCCTCGCGCGTCTCCACCTGCACCAGCACGCAGACCTGTTCGTTGGCCTCGCGCACGTAGGCCGGGTAACGGCCCCAGCGCGACGCGCGCGCGCCCGCCATTCCGCGCACGCCGCCGCCGGCCGCGGCATCGCTGCCGGCCCCGGTCACCGGGTAGCGTGTCGAACGCACGATGGTGGCGGCCTGCTCGGCCGTGTCCACCATGGGCACCAGCAGCGTCTGCGCGCCGAGGTCGAGGTATTGCTTGATCAGCATCTGGCCCACGTGGCCGTGACCCATGGGCACGCGCGCCACGGCGTGCACGCCGGGGTAGCCGCTCACCGCCTGCAACTGGGCCAGCAGCCCCGTGAGGTCATTGGGCGCATGTTCGCCGTCGAGCAGCAGCCAGTCGAAGCCCGCACCCGCGCAGATCTCGGCGGTGTACGCATCGGCCAGGCCGAGCCACAGCCCGATCTGCGGGCGCTTCTCGCGCATGGCCTGTTTGAAGGTGTTGATGGGTGTCTGCATGGCGCGGTCAATCCTGGACGAAGGTGAAATCGAAGCGTCCGAGGTTGCCATAGTCCGCCTCGAAGCGGTCACCGGGTTTCGCCGCAACCGGCCGCGTGAACGAGCCGGCCAGCACCACCTGGCCGGCCTTGAGTGTCTCGCCCCAGGGCGCCAGCTTCATCGCCAGCCATGCGATGCCGATCGCCGGATGGCCCTGCACGCCGGCGGCGAGGCCGGTTTCTTCCACCACGCCGTTCTGGCGCAGGATGGCGCCGCACCAGGGCAGATCCACCTCGCGCGGGGCCACGCGGCGCCCGCCCAGCACGATGCCGGCATTGGCGGCGTTGTCGCTGATGGTGTCCTGCACGCGGCGCATCGCCCTGGTGTGGCGGTCGAACTGCTCGATGCGCGCATCGATGATCTCGATGGCGGGCGTGACGTACTCGGTGGCGTCCAGCACCTGGTCGATGGTCACCTCGCCCCGGCTGCCGTCGATGTCCCGTGCAAGCACGAAGGCCAGCTCCACCTCCACGCGCGGCGCGATGAAGCGCGCAAACGGGATGTCGCCGGGTTCGAAGAACATGTCGTCGAGCAAGGTGCCGTAATCGGGTTCGTCGATCTGGCTGGAAATCTGCATGGCCCGCGAGGTGAGGCCGATCTTGTGGCCGCGTACCGTGCGGCCGCCCGCGATCTTGGCGGCCACCCAGGCGCGCGAGACGGCGTAGCCATCGGCAATGGTCATGTCCGGATAGCGCCTGGAGAAATGCTCGACCTGCGTGCGCGAGGTCTCGGCGCGGTGCAGTTCGGCGGCCAGCTGTTCGATGAGTTCGGGGGCGAGCATCGGGTTCAGTTCTTGTTGAAGAGCGGGTGCAGGTTGCTGTGCTTGCTGTCGAAAGCTTCGGTGCCCACGTCCACCTGGAAGGTGATGCCGATGTGGCGCTTGTCGAAGATGGGCGCGAAATGCCGTTGCGCCACGGCCTGCAGCGCAGCGCCGGCCGCTTTCACCACGGCGTCGGTGCGGCCCTGGCCCATGCGCAGGTTGAGGTAGACGAAGGCGTAGTCGCCACCGTCGCCCTTGCCGTCCACGCCCTTGTGTGTGCCTGCCGCGCGACCGGCCGCACCCCCATCGGCCACGGCGAAGTGAGCCGCGGGGTAGGCCAGCACGCGCGTGCCGCCGATGGGAAACACCGCGCGGCCCGCGTCGTCGCGGAAGCCGACCATCGTGTCGGCCAGCGCGCGGCACAGCGCGGTCATGTCGGTGTCGCGTTCGAGGTTGGGCGTGTAGAGGATGACGAGGTGGGGCATTCGGTGCCTGCGGAATTCAGAGGCGCGAGACGGCCTGGAAGCCCTCGGCGCTGGACGCCTGGGCCCGGGGGATGGCGCGCCCGTCCTGCGGCGTGACCGGAAAGATCGCGTTGATCTGCCCCGTGCCCGACGAGCCGAAGTAGGGCGTGACCACCTCGGCCCGGCCGTCGTAGGCCGACCAGCCTAGAGCACCCAGCAGCATCGCGGTGTCGTGCATGAAGCCTTCGCCGTGGCCCTTGGTGGCGTACTCGGGCAGCATGGTGCAGAAGTCGGCCCATTCCCCGCCTTCCCACATGCCCACCACGTCGTGGTCCATGCGTTCGAGCAGCGGGCTCCAGATGCGGTCGGCGAACTGCGGCGCCAGGCCGTTCTGCGCGAAGCGGTGCGACAGCGATCCGCTGGCGAAGAAGGCCACGGTGCCGTCGTAATGGTCTTCGACCGCGCGGCGCATGGCCCAGCCCAGGCGCGCGCTGTCATTGAGGTAATGGCTGGTGCACAGCGCCGATACGCAGATCGCCTTGAAGTGCAGGTCTTCGTTCATGTAGCGCATGGGCACCAGCGTGCCGTACTCGGGGCCCAGCGTGGTGGCATCGTGCGCCAGCGTTTCCACGCCCCACTCGTTGCACGCCTGCGCCAGCAACTGGCCCAGCGCCGGGTTGCCCGGGATCTCGTAGGGCATGTTGCTGATGAAGTGCGGCAGCTCGTTGCTGGAATACACGCCCTTGAAGTGCGGCGCGCAGTTGAGGTGGTAGCTGGCGTTGACCAGCCAGTGCGTGTCGAACACCACGATGGTGTCCACCCCCAGCTCGCGGCAGCGCCGTCCGATCTCGCGGTGGCCGTCGATGGCGGCCTGGCGGCTGCCCTTGCGCGGGCCGTCCAGCTCGCTGAGATACAGCGAGGGCACGTGGGTGATCTTGGCGGCGAGTGCAAGCTTGCCCATGGCTCAGCCGTCGATCGTGATGTTGCCGCGGCGGATCACCTCGGCGTACTTGGCCATCTCGCTCTGGATGAACGCGGCGAACTGCTCGGGTGTGCCCGACAGCGACGCGATGCCACCTTTCTGGAACGCCTCGGTGACGGCCGGGCTGGCCAGTGCCTTGTTCACCTCCGCGTTCATGCGCTGCACGATGGCATCGGGCGTACCCGCGGGGGCCAGCAGGCCGTTCCAGGAATTCGATTCGATCGGCACGCCCTGCTCGGCGAGCGTGGGCACGTCGGGTGCGTAGGCCGAGCGCCTGGCCGTCGCCATGCCCAGCGCCACCAGCTTGCCGCTCTGGATGTGGCCGCGGAACTCGGGCCAGTTGCCGAACATCACCGTCACCTGACCTCCCAGCAGGTCGGCCAGCGCCGGCCCCTGGCCCTTGTAGGGCACGTGGACCAGATCGATCCCCATCTGCTGCTTGAGCAGCTCGCCCGACAGGTGGGCCGAGGTGCCGGCGCCGAACGAGGCGTAGCTCAGCGACCCCGGTTTGCTGCGAGCGAGGTTGCGCAGATCGGCGATGTTCTTGAGACCGCTGCCCGGATGCGTGGCCAGCACGTGCTCCGACATGCCCATCAGCGCCACGGGGCGCAGGTCTTTCACCGTGTCGTAGGGCAGCTTCTTCACCAGCGTGGGATTGGCCGTGAAGCTGTTGGCCACGGTGACGAAGGCGCTGCCGTCGGCGGGGCCCTTGGCCACCGAATCGACACCGATCACGGTGCCCGCGCCGGGCTTGTTCTCCACCACCACGGGCTGGCCGAGCACCTTGCCCAGCTCCACGCCGACCAGGCGCGTCACGAAATCGGTGGTGCCGCCGGGCGTGAAGGGCACGACCAGGCGCACGGGCTTCGACGGCCAGGTCACGGCCTGGGCCCATGCATGGCGCGTGAGCGCGGGCAGGGCGGCGAGGGCGCCCAGCGCCTGGATCAGCTGGCGGCGCTGAAGGGTATTGCGCATGTTGTCTGTCTCCTTGCTTTTCTGTGTGCGGGTGGCGCCCTCAGACGCCCCAGTGCGGAATGTGGTGGCCGCCCAGCGAGACGGCCACGTTCTTCGGCTCGCAGAACACCTCGTAGCTCCAGGTGCCGCCTTCGCGGCCGGTGCCGCTCGCCTTGGTGCCGCCGAAGGGCTGGCGCAGGTCGCGCACGTTCTGGCTGTTGACGAAGCACATGCCGGCTTCGATGGCGGCGGCCACGCGGTGGGCGCGGCCGATGTTCTCCGTCCAGACGTAGCTGGAGAGGCCGTACTCGATGTCGTTGGCCAGGCGGATGGCATCGGCCTCGTCCCTGAACGGGATCAGGCAGGCCACGGGGCCGAAGATTTCTTCCTGCGCGATGCGCATGCGGTTGTCCACGTCGGCGAACACCGTGGGGGCCACGTAGTTGCCGCGCTTCACGCGATCCGGCAGGCCGGCGGGCGCATCGAGGCCGCCGCACAGCAGCGTTGCGCCTTCCCTGGGGCCCAGTTCGATGTAGCTGCGCACCTTGGCCAGATGGGCCTGGCTGATCATCGGGCCGACGATGGTCTTCTCGTCGAGCGGGTCGCCGACGGTGATCTTCTTCGCGCGCTCGACGAACTTCGCGACGAAGTCGGCATAGATCGACTGCTGCACCAGGATGCGGCTGCCGGCGGTGCAGCGCTCGCCGTTGTTGGAGAAGATCATGAACACGGCGGCGTCGAGTGCGCGGGGCAGGTCGGCGTCGTCGAAAACAACGAACGGGCTCTTGCCGCCCAGCTCCATGCTGAACTTCTTGAGGCCGGCGGACTGCACGATGCGGTTGCCGGTGGCGGTGGATCCGGTGAACGAGACGGCGCGTACGTCACGGTGCGCCACCAGCGGCTCGCCAGCCTGTTTGCCATAGCCGTGCACGAGATTGAGCACACCCGGCGGAATGCCGGCCTCCAGCGCCAGTTCGCCCAGCCGCGCGGCGGTCATCGGCGAGAGTTCGCTCATCTTGAGCACGGCCGTGTTGCCGAAGGCCAGGCAGGGCGCGACCTTCCAGGTGGCCGTCATGAAGGGTACGTTCCACGGGCTGATGAGCGCGCACACGCCCACGGGGTGGAACAGCGTGTAGTTGAGGTGCGTGGGCGTGGGGTAGGTGTGGCCGTCCACGCGCGTGCACATCTCGGCGAAGTAGTGGAAGTTGTCGGCCGCGCGCGGCACCAGTTGCTTGCCGGTCTGCGCGATGACCTGGCCGCAATCGTTGGTCTCGGTCTGCGCGATCTCGGGCACGTGTCGGGCGATCAGGTCACCCAGCTTTCGCACGAGCTTCGCGCGTTCGGTGGCGGGCAGGCCGGCCCACTTGGGAAATGCGGCCTTGGCCGCAGCGACGGCTGCGTTCACTTCGGCCTCGCCGCCCGAGGCGACTTCGGCCAGGACCTCCTGCGTGGCGGGGTTCACGGTCTCGAAGTAATCGGTGCCGGCAACGGCCTTGCCGTCGATGAGGTGGTCGATGCGCATGGTGTGAATGGCTTTCTTGAAAGGGGTCAGGCGTCTTGCTCGCCGTCGCTGTCGCTGTCGTCGTCGGGCGTCTCGAGTGCGATCACGGCGTCCAGCAGTGCGTAGAGCTGCCCGAGCTGCTCGGTGCCCAGCGTCTGTTCCATCCAGGCGTAGTGCGCCTCGACGGTGCCCGACAGCTTCGCCACCAGCCGCTTGCCGCGAGCGGTGGCGCGCACCACGGTGCGGCGCTGGTCGGCCGGATCGCGCTCGCGCGTGATGAGGGCGTCGCGCTCCATCCGTGCGAGCACGCCCGTGAGGCTGGGGCCCAAGATGAAGGCCTCGCGCGCCACGCGCCCGGTTTCCACCGTGCCGTGCTCGCCCAGCACGCGCAGCACGCGCCACTGCTGATCCGACAGGCCGTGCGCGCGCAGGCCGGGGCGCGTGTGCGCCATCACGGCTTCGCGGGCCTGCAGCAGAAGCCGGGGCAGGTTGCGGTGCTTGAAAGGGTGTTGCATGGGAGCGAAACGGGTTGCAGATATTTAACAGGTTAAATGATTTTTGGTAAAGTGATCCCCGCACTCAAAACGCTAGGGGTAATCCCTCGCCATCACCAACCTCGGAGCCGCCTTGCGCGGCCCGCCGACGGGGAGACACATTCATGGATCTGCACATCAAGGGCCGCAAGGCCATCGTCTGCGCGTCGTCTACCGGACTGGGTCGCGCCTGCGCGCTGGCGCTTTCGCGCGAAGGCGTCACCGTCGTCATCAATGCGCGCACGGCAGAAACACTGGAGGCCACGGCGCGCGAGATCCGCGAAGCCACGGGTGGCGAGGTGATCGCGGTGCAGGCCGACATCACCACGGAAGAAGGCCGCGCCAGGCTCGTGGCCGCCTGCCCCGAGGCCGACATCCTGGTCAACAACAACGCCGGCCCGGCGCCCGGAAAATTCCAGGACTGGGGCCGCGATCAGTACCTGGAGGCGTTCGAATCCAACATGCTCGCGCCGGTGCTGATGATCCGCGCGCTGCTGCCTGGCATGCGCGCGCGCAAGTTCGGCCGCATCGTCAATATCACTTCGGCGATGGTGAAGTCGCCGCGCGCGCACCAGGGCCTGTCCACCTCGGCCCGCACCGCGCTCACGGCCGTGTGCAAGGCGATATCGTCCGAGACCGTGGTGGACAACGTCACGATCAACAACCTGCTGCCCGAGCGCATCGACACGCCGCGCCAGCAGTTCCTCACCGAGCGCCAGGCGAGGATGGATGGCACCAGCTACGACGAGGCGCGCCAGAAGCTGGCCGACACGGTGGCGGCGAAGCGTTTCGGCACGGTGGAGGAGTTCGCCGACATGTGTGCCTTCCTGTGCAGCACACAGGCGTCGTTCATCTGCGGGCAGAACATCCAGATCGACGGCGGCTCGTACAAGGGCCTGATCTAGGCCTGCGAGCGGAGCCGCCGCCCGCGTCGTTCAGTGCTGGGTGCGGGAGCGCGCGCGTGCACCGCGCGCTGTCGTCGCGTCAGCGGCCATGCCCTTGCTGGCGCTGCGCGCCTTCGAGCGCGCTCCGGACTTCGATGCAGCCTGGCGGGCCCGGGTGGATGGACCGGCCGCCTTGCGCCCTGCTGGCGCTGCCGCCTTGCGTGTCGCCGAAGCCTCGCGCCGGGCCTGCTCGCGTGCCTCGACCGCCTCGCAGTAGGCGATGCGCTGCTCGAAACGGTCGATCACTTCCGCGAACACGGCGGCCTTGGCCTGTGTGCGCTCGTTCGCCTCGCCGCTGGCGCCGCGCTTGCTGGCGGTGCGCTCGCGCGAGGCCAGCGACTGGCGGCGATAGAGATCCTGGTACTTGTCGCGCAGGGCCCGGGCCCGCACGAGCTTGGCGCGCAGCCGCGCCGGTGTGAGGGCCTTGAGGCCCTCGGTGCGGCTGTGGGCGAAGAGGTCGAGTTCGGGCGCCGTGAGGATATTGCGGGCCTGGGTCAGCGTGGTCGCCATGCGTCGGATGCTCCTTTTCCGGTGGGTTGTGACACGGGGTGGAGCCATTCATTCTGGGCGTGCCGCTGCGCTCGCCCTGTCGGACAACACCATGCCTTGCTGATCGTGGAGTCAGGTTGCGGTGTGCGCCGGCGCGGCCCGCCATGCTGCACACTCGGCGCATGGCCAAGGAAAAATCGATCTACACGTGCAGCGAGTGCGGCGGTACCAGCCCGCGCTGGTTGGGCAAGTGCCCGGCGTGCGGCGCCTGGAACACGCTGGTGGAAACCGTGGCCGACAGCCCGTCGGCCGGCAAGAACCGGCTCAGCTCGCCGCAGTTCGCATCGCTGGCCGGCACGGCCGAAGTCGCTGCGCTGTCCGAGATCGAGGCCACCGACGTGGCGCGCACGCCCACCGGCATCGGCGAGCTCGACCGCGTGCTGGGCGGCGGCATCGTGGAAGGCGGTGTGGTGCTGATCGGCGGCGATCCCGGCATCGGCAAGAGCACGCTGCTGCTGCAGGCGCTGGACGCACTGGCCCGCGCGCAACTGCCCACGCTCTATGTGACCGGCGAGGAAAGCGGGGCCCAGGTCGCGCTGCGCGCACGCCGGCTCGGGCTGGCGGGCAGCCCGGTGGGCGTGCTGGCCGAAATCCAGCTGGAGAAGATCCTCGCCACCATCGACGCGCGGCGTCCGGCCGTCGCCGTCATCGATTCGATCCAGACCGTCTATTCGGACCAGCTCACCAGCGCCCCGGGATCGGTGGCGCAGGTGCGCGAATGCGCGGCCCACCTCACGCGCGCGGCCAAGAGTTCAGGCACGGCCATCGTTCTGGTGGGCCATGTGACGAAGGAGGGCGCGCTGGCCGGGCCGCGCGTGCTGGAGCACATGGTCGACACGGTGCTGTACTTCGAGGGCGACACGCACAGCAGCTTCAGGCTCGTGCGCGCGATCAAGAACCGCTTCGGCGCCGTCAACGAGATCGGCGTGTTCGCCATGACCGAGAAGGGCCTCAAGGGCGTCGCCAACCCGAGCGCCATCTTCCTTTCGCAGCACAGCGAGCCGGTACCCGGCAGCTGCGTGCTGGTCACGCTGGAGGGCACGCGGCCGCTGCTGGTCGAAATCCAGGCGCTGGTCGATTCGGGCGGGCCCAGCCCGCGCCGCCTCTCGGTTGGCCTGGAACGCGACCGCCTCGCCATGCTGCTGGCCGTGCTGCACCGCCACGCCGGCGTGGCCTGCATGGACCAGGACGTGTTCGTCAACGCCGTGGGTGGCGTGCGCATCAGCGAACCGGCAGCCGATCTGGCCGTCATGCTGGCCATCACCTCGTCGCTGCGCGGCAAGGCGCTGCCCAAGGGGTTCATCGCTTTCGGCGAAGTCGGCCTGGCCGGAGAGGTGCGACCCGCGCCGCGCGGTCAGGAGCGGTTGCGCGAGGCCGCCAAGCTCGGCTTCAGCGTGGCCGTGGTGCCCCGAGCCAACGCGCCCAGAAAGGGCGACAAGGCGTTCGAGGGACTCACCGTGCATGCGGTCGAGCGCATCGAGGAAGCCATGGACGTGGTGCGCGGACTCTGAGCCCGGCGGGTACGCCCGCAGCGGTAAGTGGTCGCCACATCGGCCCGGGCCGCCGCGCTGCGACAATCCGGGTCATGAAGTTCCAGAAACTCCTTGTGCCCGTCGCGGGCGTGGCGATCCTGATCGTCGCCTACAACGGCTTCGGTGGCGCCGGGCTGGCACTGGCCGGCGGTGCGATGCTGATGTTCCTGTTGCTGCACTTCACGCGCATGATGCACGTGCTGCGCCGCGCCTCGCAGCAACCGCTGGGATTCGTAGCCAGCGCCGTGATGCTCAACGCCCGGCTCAAGCCCGGTGTCAATCTGCTGCATGTGATGGCCATGACCCGCTCGCTCGGCCTGCAGCAATCGCCCGAAGGCGCTCAGCCGGAAGTGTTCCGCTGGGAAGACGCCAGCGGCTCGCACGTGACGTGCGAATTCCAGGACGGGCGGCTGGTGAAGTGGATACTGTGGCGGCCGACGGTGGACGGAGCCGCCGCGCCGGCCGACGACGCAGCAGCGCCCTGACCGACGAGCCGACTGCCGGCGATCAGGGACGCAGAATCCCTAAAATGTCGCGGTTCCGGCGCCCTCGCGCCTTTCCCAATTTCCAAGGATGACATCGATGAGCGCAGCACCCACCATGGCCGACCGCGACGGCAAGATCTGGATGGACGGACAACTGGTCGAATGGCGCGACGCGAAGATCCACGTGCTCAGCCATACGCTGCATTACGGCTGCGGCGCGTTCGAAGGCGTGCGGGCCTACAACACCGAGGGCGGCACCGCGATCTTCCGCCTGGAAGAGCACACCGAGCGCCTCTTCAACAGCGCCAAGATCCTGCGCATGACCATTCCCTTCACCAAGGAACAGGTGAACGAGGCGCAACGCCAGGTCGTGCGCGAGAACAAGCTCGAGAGCTGCTACCTGCGTCCGCTGGTCTGGATCGGCTCCGAGAAGCTGGGCGTCAGCCCCAAGGGCAACACCATCCACATCATGGTGGCCGCCTGGGCCTGGGGTGCATACCTGGGCGAGGAAGGCCTGCGGCGCGGCATCCGCGTCAAGACGTCGAGCTACACGCGCCATCACGTCAACATCACGATGACGCAGGCCAAGGCCGTGAGCAACTACAGCAACTCGATCCTCGCCAACATGGAAGCCGTGGACGACGGCTACGACGAAGCGCTGCTGCTGGACAGCTCGGGTTTCGTGTCCGAAGGCGCGGGCGAGAACATCTTCATCATCAAGAACGGCGTCATCTACACGCCCGACCTCTCTGCCGGCGCGCTCAACGGCATCACGCGCAACACGGTGTTCCACATCGCCAAGGATCTGGGCCTGGACATCGTGCAAAAGCGCATCACGCGCGACGAGGTCTACATTGCCGACGAGGCGTTCTTCACGGGCACGGCGGCCGAAGTCACGCCCATCCGCGAACTGGACCGCGTGCAGATCGGCATCGGCGAGCGCGGCCCCATCACCACGAAGATCCAGAGCGCGTTCTTCGACATCGTCAATGGCCGCAATCCCAAGTACGCCCACTGGCTCACCAAGGTCTGATCCCATCATGAGCACCACCGCCACCGTCGAACTCCTGGCCCGCGACCTCAACCCGCAGGGCGGCGTGTTCTGCCCCAGCGCCAAGGCCGACATGAAGCTCTGGAACGGCCACCCGCGCGTCTACCTCGACGTGGCGCGCACCGGCCAGGCCCGCTGCCCCTACTGCGGCACCACCTACCAGCTGAAGGCGGGCGAGGTGGCCGGGCACGCGCATTGAGCACCATGGCTGCGCCCGGGGCGCCGCTGCAGGCGTTGCTCGACCAGGTCACGGTGATCGTCGTGACCTACAACAGTGCCCATTGCATCGCACCGCTGGCCCAGGGGCTGGCGCAGTTGCCCCACCTCATCGTGGTGGACAACGGCAGCGCCGACGACAGCCGTGAGGCGGTTGCCCGCCATCTGCCCCGGGCGCGACTGGTGGCGCTGGAGCGCAACTTCGGCTATGGCGTCGCCAACAACCGTGGCATCGAGCAGGCCGCGACGCGCTACGTGCTGTTGCTCAACCCCGATTGCGGCATCGACGCCTCTCAGGTCGCGGCGCTGGTCGACACCGCGCAGCGCTGGCCCGAAGCCACCATCTGGGTACCGCAGCTCGTGGGTGCGGACGGCCGCGACGAGGTCAACTACAGCTGGCCCCGCGACGCATGGACGCCCCGCACCGGGGCCGCCGAGGGCCCGCTCTGCGTGGGCTACGCCTGCGCGGCCGTGATGCTGCTGGACCGCGAGCGCATGGCGCCACTGGGTTTCTTCGATCCGGCCTTCTTCCTCTACTACGAGGACGAAGACCTGTGCCTGCGCGTGTTCAATGCGCGCGCACCGATCGTGGTCGACCCGTCCATCCGCGTGGTGCATCTCTCGCGCGGCTCGGTGCGCGGCCCGCGGCCGCTGGCGGCCGAGTACTGGCGTGGCTGGCACCATGCGCAGTCCAAGATCATCTTCGCGCGCAAGCACCTGGGCGCCGAAGCCGGCGACCGCCTGCTGCGCCGCACGCTGGTGCGGGCCTGGGCGCATGTGGCCGTGCGCGCGCTGGTGCCCTCGCCGCGGCTGCTCGCGCGGGCGTGGGGCCGCGTGCAGGGCCTGCGCCAACTCGCCGGCCGCTGAATCGGAGCCACCGCATGAACACACCGGCCGCGACCGCGACCCGCCCGCGCCTGACCATTGGCGTGCTCACGCTCAACGAAGAGCGCCGCATTGCCGGCTGCCTGCGCAGCGCCGCCTTCGCCGACGAGGTGATCGTGGTCGACAGCGGCAGCCGTGACCGCACGGTAGAGATCGCCCGCGAACTGGGCGCCACCGTGCACATCCATGCCGACTGGCGGGGGTTCGCGGCGCAGCGCAACCGACTGCTCGAGCACGCCACCGGCGACTACGTCTTCTTCCTCGATGCCGACGAAGAGATCACGCCTGCATTGCAGGCCGAGATCGAAGCCGCAGTGCGGGCAGGCGGGAACACGGTCTACGAAGTGGCCTGGGAACAGGTGGCCTTCGGCCGCCCGCTGACGCGCATGCGCAGCTCCGGCGGCGTGGTCCGCTTTTTCCCGCGCCGCGTGCTGTCGCACTTCGAAGGCATGGTGCACGAGGGCGCCGTGCTGCAGCCGGCCGATGTGCCGATGCGTCGTTTCAAGGCGCGCATGCCGCACTATTCGCGTGAAAGCGTGCACGGCAGTCTGGTGAAGCTGGCGCAGTACGCGCAACTGGGGGCGGCCAAGCGCCTGGCGGCCGGCAAGCGCGGCGGCATCTGGCGTGGACTGGGATCGGCGGTGGGCAACTTCATCCGCCTGTATTTCTTCCAGCGGGGTTTCCTGTGCGGGGCCCCGGGCTTCCTGCACTGCCTGTTCGTGGCCCTGGAGTGCTTCTTCCGCTATGTGGCGCTCAAGTACGACAGAGAGCTGTTGTCCGAGCCGGCACGGCGCAGCTAGTCTTCACGGGCTTTGCCGCTCACGGCAGGCAACGTTGCCGCCAGCAGCGTGAGAAAGAAGTAGCCCTCGATGTGAAAGATTGAAGCGTTGAGCAGGCTGTGCACGAGGAAGGCGGCCGAGACACCGAACAACATGAGTCGTTCAGGCGCAGGGGCCGTGCGTCCAAGCCACGCTGGCAGCGCGATCAGAAGGCAGGCGAGCAGGAAGCCGGGGAAGCCGTTTTCCACCCATGAGTGCAGCGGCTGGTTGTGTGGATGCCCATTCGCTGCAAGGCCGCACCACTGCGGGCTCATGGCCCGGCAGAACTCCTGCTGGTAACTCGCCGTGCCGGTGCCCAGTGCGGGGTGTATCGCAATCAACCGCAGGGAGCCCGTCCAAAAACCCATGCGCAGGCCGCTGGACGTGGTCGTGCCATCTTCGGCTCGGGATTGCACTTCGGAGGCCACTTGGTCGACGCGTCGCTGAGCCTGTGGCGAGATGGCGTAGAGCAACACCGCTAGCCCCGCGACCGCTGCCAGGGCCGGCAGCCGCCATCGCATTGGTGTTGAAGTCATGGCGAACACCAGCAGGCAGGCCCCCAAGGTCAGGTAGCCGGTTCGGCCACCGACGAAGACCGCAATATTCAGAATGGCCAAAGCGGCAAGTGCCAGCCACATCCAGCGACGGCCGGGCGATGCGGGCCAGCGCGCACGCACCAGGCACACCAATGCAAACAGCGACATCATCACGTTCTGCTGGATGTAGTTGGTGAAGATGTAGTGATTGCCGGCGGCATTGTCCTGCGTCGCCTTGGCCCCAGGAAAGGCCCACGCCACGTGCAGCATAGACGCCAGCAGCGTGATCGTCATGGCACAGACAAAAGCATTCAGCGCTCTTGTGCGCCATGGTCGTTCCTGAAGCAGCGAGAGCATCAAGGGCAGGAACAGCAGCTTCGAATATTTCGACAGGTGGTCCAGGACGGCCGTGCCATCGGCGCTGGTATAGGTTGCTCCGACCACGATCCAGGCAAAAAAAGCCACGGAAACCCACGCCAGAGGCTGACTCCTCACGGAGTGCCACCGTACGACGAAGCCACCGGCCATGACCCATGCAAGCAGAAGCAAGGCTCGGGTCAGGCTATTGGCCGCAGTGGAGAGAGGAATCACGAAGACCCAGATAACTGCCAGCCAGCGCGCGGCGAGATCCAGACGGGGCAAAGGGGTGCGGAAGTAATCGGGCAGGTGCATGGAAGCTCGGCGAACGGCTGCCATCGTAGCGAGGTCTTGTGCTTCCCAAAAAAAAGCCGCCTCGCGGCGGCCTGTCAAAGTCCTTTGCAGGACGTCGTTGGGAGTTCTGTATTCGGTGATGTGGTGACAGCAGACAGCCCGAATCTACGGCCATTTGAAGGGGGCGACATCCCTTGAATGGGGGATCGCACCACGATCGAGACAGGTCGGGCGGCAAAGCCGTGAAAAACGTCACGCTGCGGGCGTGCTCTGAACTGGCAGATCAACCACGAAACGTGCACCGCCGCCGTCGTTGGCCTCGCAGCGCACGTGGCCGCCATGGCGAACGACGATCGATTTGACCAGCGCCAGGCCCAGCCCGACGCCGCCGTCGCGCTCGCTGGCGCCGGGCAGGCGGTAGAAGGGCTCGAAGATGCGTTCGCGCTGTTCCGGCGGAACGCCCGGGCCATGGTCCGCGACAGCCAGCGCGACGCGCGGCCCCTGCTGGCGAATCGTTACCGTGATTTCGCCCGTGCTGTAGCGGCGGGCGTTCTCCAGCAGGTTGCGGATCACGCGGCGCAGCAGGCGCGGCACGCCCTGCACGATGACCGTGCCGCCCGCCGCCTGAAGCTCGGCATCGGCCCGCGCGCATTCTTCGGCCGCCAGGCCGGTGAGATCGACCGCTTCCAGCGTGCCCATGTCGGCCTCGCGAGAGTCCAGGCGGCTGGCCAGCAGGATCTCGCCGATGAGCTGGTCGAGTTCGGCGATGGAACGCGCGATCTCGTCGCGCGCGGCCTGCGAGGGCTGCGCGCCCATGAGCTCCAGGCTCATGCGGATGCGCGTGAGCGGCGAGCGCAACTCGTGCGAGGCGTTGGCCAGCAGCGTCTTGTGGGAGGCGACGAGCCGCTCGATCTGCTCGGCCGCGTCGTTGAAGCGGTTGGACAGGTCGGCCACTTCGTCGTGCCCCGCCACCGGAACGCGCACCGACAGGTCGCCCGCGCCCCAGCGCTTCACGCCGCTTTGCAGCGTCTCCAGCCGCTGCGTGAGGCGGCGCACCACCGGATAGACGCCGATGGTGACGGCCACGCCCACCAGCGCCAGCAGCCAGGCGAAGCCGAATGGCTCGCGAGCCCAGAAAGGCGGCGCGGGCCGGCGGTTGGGGCGTGGCGGCAAGGTGAGATGCAGGGTCTCGCCGTCCGTGAGGTTGACCACGAACTCCAGCCCCTCGTTGCCGGGCGGACGCGTGGCACGGGCCGTGCCCGTGCTGAGGATGGTGCCGCTCGCGTCGCGGATGACCACTTCGCGCGGCGGCGACTGCGGCCCGGGCCGGATCGAATCGGCCGTGATACGCCAGGCCCAGCCGATCACCAGCGTGAGCACCAGCAAGCCGCCGGCAATGGCCAGCCAGATGCGCAGGTACAGGCGACGCGAAAACGGATTGGAGGGCATGGGCAGCCTATGAGCGCCCCGTACGCAGGACGGGCCGCGCGGGATGTGCCCGCGCTAGGCGCGAAGGCCCCCTCGGGGGGCAGAGAGCGACACGCAGTGCGCGAACGTGGGGGCTCATGCTTTTCAGTCTTGCTGTTTGGCGAAGACATAGCCCACGCCGCGCACCGTCAGGATGCGCTTGGGCGCTTTCGCATCGGCCTCGATGGCCGCGCGGATGCGGCCCATGTGAACGTCGATGGAACGGTCGAAGGCTTCGAGTTCGCGGCCGCGCACGGCTTCCATGATCTGATCGCGCGTCAGCACACGGCCGGCGCGCTCGGCCAGGGCCACCAGCAGGTCGAACTGGTACGAGGTGAGTTCGGCCACGCGGCCGCCCACGGTCACGGTGCGCGCATCGCGGTCGATCTCGAGGGAGCCGAAGCGCAATGCGGGCGCGGTAGCGGCCGGAGCGGCGTCGTCGCCACGGCGGCGCAGGATGGCGCGGATGCGCGCCAGCAGCTCGCGTGGCTCGAATGGCTTGGGCAGGTAGTCGTCGGCGCCCAGTTCCAGCCCGATGATGCGGTCCATCGGATCGCCCTTGGCCGTGAGCATCAGCACCGGCACGCGAGCCGCGGGGCCCGGCAACGCACGGATGCGGCGGCAGACCTCGAGCCCGTCGATGTCAGGCAGCATGAGGTCAAGGATGACGAGATCGGGGGCCTGCTCCGCCATGCGCGCCAGTCCACCCTGGCCATCGCCCACGTGATGGAAGCCGAAACCCGACTGCGTGAGGTACTCGCCCACCATCTGGGCCAGACGCGCATCGTCCTCGATCATCAGCAGTTGGGGAGAGGTCATGGTGTCAATCCGCAAAGAGGGCCGGCGCGGTGCGCCGATGAACACATCGTCGCCCGGTTGCATCGCCCCCGCTTGAATACGGCGTAAAGAAAGGTAAACAGACGTGGCAGGGCTTCACCGTCCGCCGTCGGTGGCGATCCGCACTCGTGACGCCAGGGCCACAAGCAGCAGCACCGGCAGACCCAGCAATGCGGTGCCGACAAAGAACGGCGTGTAGCCCCAGGCGTCGACGAACGCACCCGAGAAGCCGGCCAGCCATTTGGGCGCCAGCAGCATCATCGAGCTGAACAGCGCGTACTGCGTCGCCGAATAGCGCACGTTGGTCAGCGACGACAGATAGGCGATGAAGGCGGCCGAGGCGATGCCGCCTGCCAAGTTGTCGGCCGACACCACGAGCACCAGCGCCCGTACGTCGTGGCCGTGGCTGCCGAGCCAGGCGAACAGCAGGTTGCTCAACGCGCTGGTGACGGCGCCCAGCATCAGGATGCGCATCACGCCGAAGCGCATCGACAGCACGCCGCCGACGAAGGCGCCGGCCAGCGTCATGATGACACCGAACACCTTGCTCACGGCCGCCACCTCGTCCTTGGTGTAGCCCATGTCCACATAGAACGGGTTGGCCATGATGCCCATCACCACGTCGCTGATGCGGTAGACCGCAATCAGCGCGAGCAGCAGCACGGCGTGCCAGCGATGGCGGCGCAGGAAGTCGGCAAAAGGCTCCACCAGCACCTGGCGCAGCCAGTCGGCAGCGCCGCGCGCCGGCGGCAGCGCGGCGCGCACAGGTTCGCGCACGGTGAGCACGGTGACGACGCCCACGGTCATCGACGCGGCCATCGCCCAGTAAGCGGCCTGCCAGGCCTGCTGCTGGTAGCCGGCGAGGTCGGCCACCTCGTGGCGTGCCGCTACCCACAGCACGCCCGCGCCGGCCCAGATCATGGCCAGGCGGTAGCCCGTCTGGTAGGTCGCGGCCAGTGCGGCCTGGCGGTCGGTGCCGGCGGACTCGATGCGGAAGGCGTCCAGCGCGATGTCCTGCGTGGCCGAAGCGAAGGCCACCACCAGCGCGCACAGAACCAGCACATCCAGGCCCGCGCGCGGATCGGCCTGTGCCATGCCCAGCAGCCCGGCCGCGATGGCGAGCTGCGACACCAGCAGCCAGCTGCGCCGCCGGCCCAATACGCGTGTAAGCACCGGCAGCGGCATGCGGTCCACCAGCGGCGCCCAGCACCACTTGAACGCGTAGGCCAGGCCCACCCAGCTGAGATACCCGATGGTGGTGCGGTCGATGCCGGCCTCGCGCAGGCGGAAGCTCAGCGTACCCAGCACCAGCAACAGCGGCAGCCCCGCCGAGAAGCCCAGCGCCAGCATGCGCAGGCTGCCGGGCTCCAGGTACACGGCGAGGGATTCCCGCCAGCTGCGGCGGCGGGGCGTGGCGGCGGCTGGGGCCGCACGCGGGACGGAGGAGTTGTCTGACATGGAGGAAACGGTTTCTGACTATTATTCGCGCATGTGCATCTTCTGCGCCGCCAAACAATCCTCTGTCCATGGGCCCTGGCAGGCCCGACGTGCATTCCTGCTGGCTGGCGGTGCGCTGGCGGGTGAGGCGGCGATCGGGCAAGTCAACGTCGGCCAGTCATCCGAGCTGCGCAAGCTGGTGCCTGCCGAGGAGCTGGAAACCGCATCGCGCCAGCAGTATGGCGAGATGATGCAGGAGGCCAAGTCCAAGGGCGCACTCGCGCCGGCCAACCATCCGCAGCTGGTGCGCCTGCGAAGCATCGCGCAGCGCATCATCCCCTACACCAACACGTGGAACAGCCGCGCAGCCAACTGGCAGTGGGAAGTCAACCTGATCGGCAGCAAGCAAATCAACGCCTTCTGCATGCCTGGCGGCAAGATCGCCTTCTACACCGGCATCCTCGACCAGCTCAAGCTCACCGACGACGAGACCGCCATGGTGATGGGCCACGAGATGGCCCATGCGCTGCGCGAGCATGCGCGCGCACGCATCGCCAAGAGCCAGGGCACGGGCGCGCTGCTGTCCATTGGAGCGCAGTTGCTGGGCCTCGGCCAGCTGGGCGACGTGGCGGCCAACCTGGGCACGCAGCTGCTCACGCTGAAGTTCAGCCGTGACGACGAGAGTGACGCCGATCTGGTGGGGCTCGAGCTGGCCGCGCGCGCGGCCTACGATCCGCAGTCGTCCGTCTCGCTCTGGCAGAAGATGGGCCAGGCTAGCGGCAACAACGGCGCGAGCTTCCTCTCCACCCACCCGAGCGGTCCGCAGCGCATCGCGCAACTACAGTCCAATGTGCCGCGCGTGCAGGGGCTGTACGAGGCGGCCCGCAAACGCTGATCCCGTGCTGGTTCGGCACGTAGTGGCACTGCAAAGGCGGCTGCGCGAACCGCGGGTGCTCACTCAGGCGCGCAGCGCTGCCGCGTGATGGGCGAAGTGATCGCCCAGAAAGCTTGCGATGAAGTAGTAGCTGTGGTCGTGGCCTGGCTGCAGTCGTAGCGTGAGCGGATGGCCCGAGGCCGCGCAAACGGCCTTCAGCAATTCGGGCCGCAGTTGCTTTGCGAGGAATTCGTCGGCGTCGCCCTGATCCACCAGCAGCGGCAGGCGCTCGGCGGCGGTCTTCACCAGTTCGACGGCATCCCACTCCGTCCACGCGGCGCGGTCCGCGCCCAGATAGGCCGTGAAGGCCTTCTCGCCCCACGGCACCTGCGTGGGCGCGACGATGGGAGAGAACGCCGACACGCTCCGGTAGCGACCCGGCCGGCGCAGCGCAGTGACGAGCGCGCCGTGGCCGCCCATCGAATGGCCCGAAATGCCGCGCGCGTCCGTCGTCGGAAAGTGCGTCTCGATCAGCGTCGGCAGTTCGTCGCCCACGTAGTCCTGCATGCGGAAATGCGCGGCCCACGGCGCCTGTGTGGCATTGAGGTAGAAGCCCGCGCCCTGGCCCAGGTCGTAGGCCTCGTCGTTGGGCACGCCTTCGCCACGCGGGCTGGTGTCGGGTGCGACGACGATGAGGCCGTGGCGCGCCGCATGTTCCTGCGCGCCGGCCTTGGTGATGAAGTTCTGCTCGGTGCAGGTCAGGCCCGAGAGCCAGTACAGCACCGGGCAGCGTTCACCGGCCAGCGCCTGCGCCGGCAGGTACACGGCGAACTTCATTTCGCAGTTCAGCGTGGTCGAGGCGTGCCTCCACACCTCCTGCCGGCCACCGAAGCTGGCGTGCGATTCGACGCGTTCCATGAGAATTTCCTTGTGAGTGCACTGCCGGAACCCGCACCACCTCAATCCAGGGCACCTGCGGAACCGGCATTGCCGGGCCGCTGGGTGCGCCCCCTTGAGGGGGGATTCGCGCGACACGCAGTGCGCGAGAGGGGGGGGTCAAAAATGAACGACGGAGCGGATCGACTTGCCTTCGTGCATCAGGTCGAACGCCTCGTTGATGCCCGTGAGCGGCATGGTGTGCGTGACGAAGGGTTCGAGCTGGATGCGGCCGGCCATCGCGTCCTCGACCATGCCCGGCAGCTGCGAGCGGCCCTTCACGCCGCCGAAGGCCGTGCCCAGCCACTTGCGGCCGGTGACCAGCTGGAACGGGCGGGTGCTGATCTCCTGGCCCGCGCCGGCCACGCCGATGATCACGCTTTGGCCCCAGCCGCGGTGCGCGCATTCGAGCGCCGCACGCATCACGTTGACGTTGCCGATGCACTCGAAGCTGTGGTCCACGCCCCAGGTAGTCATCTCGACGATGACCTGCTGGATGGGCTTGTCGTGATCCTTGGGATTGACGCAGTCGGTGGCGCCGAAGGTTTTCGCGAGTTCGAACTTCGAAGGGTTGGTGTCGATCGCGATGATGCGGCCAGCCTTGGCCAGTTGCGCGCCCTGGATCACGGCCAGGCCGATGCCGCCCAGGCCGAACACGGCCACGGTGTCGCCGGGCTGCACCTTCGCCGTGTTCTTCACAGCGCCCAGGCCGGTGGTCACGCCGCAGCCCAGCAGGCACACCTGTTCGGGGTTGGCGTCGGGGTTGACCTTGGCCAGCGACACCTCGGCCACCACGGTGTACTCGCTGAACGTGGAGCAGCCCATGTAGTGGTAGACCGGCTGGCCGTTGTAGCTGAAGCGCGTGGTGCCGTCGGGCATCACGCCCTTGCCCTGGGTGGCGCGCACGGCCACGCACAGGTTGGTCTTGCCGCTCTTGCAGAACAGGCATTCGCCGCATTCGGCGGTGTAGAGCGGGATCACGTGGTCGCCAGGCTTCACGCTGGTCACGCCTTCTCCCACTTCGACCACGATGCCCGCGCCTTCGTGGCCCAGCACGGCGGGGAACAGGCCCTCGGGATCGTCGCCGCTGAGCGTGAACGCATCGGTGTGGCAGACCCCGGTGTGGGTGATCTTCACCAGCACTTCGCCCTTCTTCGGCGGTTCGACGTCGAGTTCGACGATCTGCAGGGGCTGGCCTGCGGCGAAGGCGACGGCGGCGCGGGATTTCATGGTGTGCTCCTCGGGGTGGGGGACGGGGTCAGGAGAAGGTGGCGGGCCACCCGGTCGGGGGCGGTTGCCGGACGCAGTGCAGGGGCGGGCGTCAGTGTGCTGATACTCCCTGCCAGTATATCCGCACATCGGCCGCGCATCGTGTCCGCCGCACGAATGCGGCATGCCCAGGCGGTGCCGCCCGTCAGTCTTCCGATGGAGCGTCGGCCGCTTCAGCCAGCCGGGCCGCCACGTCGCGTCGGCCCATCGCCCGCAGCTCGGCGATGGCCGGGAAGTGGCGCGCGCGCGGGCGCGAGGTGCCTTCTTCCCATTTGTAGACCGACTGCACCGACACGCCCAGCAGGCGCGCCATCTGCGCCGCCGAAATCCCCAGGCGGCGCCGCTGTGCGACGAGGCCCTTGGCGCTGTAGCGGAAGGCCTTGCCTTCGGGCTCGTCGCCAGCAGCATCGGGCGATGACTTAGCGGTTCCCCGGCTCAGTCGGGCGACTGCGCGTTCGAGGTCGGCGATTCGGCGCTTGAGCGCCGCGAGTTCGGAGCGGTGTTGCGTCGTGACCTGCTTGAGCCGATCGGTGGAGGCGCGCAGTTCCTTGCGCGCGAGGCGTGCGATCTCTTCCTTCAGGACGGAGGCGATGTTCGGCATGGGGAATCCTGTCTCGGGAAAACCGAGTGTAGGCCGCAAGCGCGAACGACAACTTTAGGATTCAACCCGTTACGCAGGGTAAGAATCGCGTTGGCGCACCCTCCGCAAGACCACGCGGCAACGGCGAGATCGTGCACGCAGTGGAGTCAACGGCGTGCGAAGCCGCTGCTGTCAAAGCGTGAAGTCGTAGTCGACCGTGATCGGCGCGTGATCGGAGAACTTCACGTCCTTGTAGATCGATTCGGTGCGTGCCAGCGCGGCGATCGCCGGGGTGGCCAGGTGGTAGTCCAGACGCCAGCCCACGTTGTTGGCATAGGCCTGGCCACGGTTGCTCCACCATGTGTAGCAGGCGTCGGTGGTGTCGGGCTGGAGCTGACGATAAACGTCCACCAGGCCGCAGCCCGGGCCGCTTGTGTCCAACAGTTTTGTCATCCACGCACGTTCCTCGGGCAGGAAACCGCTGTTCTTCTGGTTGCTGCGCCAGTTCTTGAGGTCTTTCTCCTGGTGCGCGATGTTGATGTCACCGCACAGCACGAATTCGCGCGTGGTCTTGAGCTGGACGAGGTAGGGAAAGAATCCGGCCAGGAAGCGGAACTTGGCCAGTTGCCGCTCTTCGCCCGACGAGCCGCTGGGGAAATAGCAGCTGATGATGGAGAGCTTGCGCTTCGGGGTGTCGAAGCGCAGCTCCAGGTAGCGGCCCTCGGCATCGAATTCGGTGTCGCCCCAGCCGATCACCACGTCGCTGGGCTCGTGGCGGCTATAGACGCCCACGCCCGAGTAGCCCTTCTTTTCGGCGAAGTGGAAGTGGCCCTTCATGCCGGCCAGGTCCTCGAACTTGCCCGCGATGTCGGCGGCCTGCGCCTTGATCTCCTGCACGCAAATACAATCCGGCGCGTGTCCCTCGACCCACTGGACCACGCCCTTGGTGGCGGCGGAACGGATGCCGTTGAGGTTGAGGCTGGTGAGTTTGAACAAGGATGTCCCCATGGCGGTTGAAGGCGCGGAGCCGGTCTCGCAAGACCCGCTGGCCCAGGATTTCGTGCAGTTTTCCGTCGAGGCCGGCGTGCTGCGCTTCGGCGAATTCAAGACCAAGGCCGGAAGGCAGTCGCCGTATTTCTTCAATGCCGGCCTGTTCGACGACGGCGGCAAGCTCGGGCGGCTGGCGCAATTCTATGCACGCCGCATCCTGGACAGCGGCATCGAATTCGACATGCTGTTCGGCCCCGCCTACAAGGGCATACCGCTGGTGGCGGCCGTGGCCATCGAGCTCGCACGGCTGGGCCGCAACGTGCCTTTCGCCTACAACCGCAAGGAAGCCAAGGACCATGGCGAGGGCGGCTCGCTGGTGGGCGCGCCGCTGGCGGGGCGGGTGATGATTGTCGACGATGTGATGTCGGCCGGCACCGCGGTGCGCGAATCCATCGCCATCATCGAGCGCGCGGGCGCCACGCCGCATGCGGTGGCGCTGGCGCTCGACCGGCAGGAGAAGGCCACCGAGAACGGGCAGGACGTGCCTTACAGCGCCGTGGCCTATGTCCGCCGCGAACTGGGGCTGCAGGTTTGTGTGATTGCTAGGCTGGCAGATTTATTGCAGTATCTGGCGCAGCGCGGTGCCGCAGAGTTCGGCGCCCACCACCAGCGCGTGCTGGCCTACCGCGAGCGCTACGGCGCGGGCTGAGGCCGCAGCGCCCCGGCGGTGAGCTCCCAGGGACAGCAGAACAAGGAAACACACCGTCGTGCCAAGCCGCCGCCTCTTCCCCCTTTCCGCCCGCTCCGGCGCCTTGTCGCTGGGATGGGTGCTGATGGCGGCAACGGCCCCGGCGATGGCGCAGGGCATCTACACCTGCACCGACGCCAAGGGGCGGCGGCTCACGTCCGACCGGCCCATCATCGACTGCATCGACCGCGAGCAGCGCGTGCTCAATCCCAGCGGCACGGTCAGGCGCACGGTCGAGCCCTCCTGGACGGCGCGCGAGCAGGCCGAGCGTGACGAGCGCCGCCGGCAGCAGGCGGCCGAAGACGCGCGCGCGCTGGAAGAAAAGCGGCGCGAACGCGCGCTGCTGATCCGCTACCCCAGCCTCGAGGTGCATGCCCGCGAGCGGGCCGAAGCCCTGGCGCAGGTGGACGACGTCATTGCCGCCGCGCGCAAGCGTTCGGACGAGCTGGCCAAGCAGAAGGCCCAGATCGACGCCGAGTTCGAGTTCTACAAGAAAGACCCGGCCCGCGCCCCCGCCTCGCTCAAGCGCCAGCGCGAGGACAACGACCAGAGCCTGGCCATCCAGGCCAAATTCATCGCCGATCAGGATGGCGAGAAGCGCCGCGTCAACGCGCGTTTCGACGAAGAACTCGTGCGCCTGAAAGAGCTCTGGGCCGCCCAGGCCGCCGGCCGCGCCAGCGCCGCGCAGCACACCACCCCGCGGCCCTGAGCGGCGCACGCCGGCCCGTGCCGGCGTTGCTGCCCTCCGGAACCGGAATCAGCCCTGCTGCTGCAGCTTGCGGCGCAGCAGGTCGTTCACCTGCTGCGGATTGGCCTTGCCACGGCTTGCCTTCATGGCCTGACCTACCAGCGCATTGAACGCCTTGTCTTTGCCGGCGCGGAACTGGGCCACGTTGTCGGCGTTGGCGGCGATGACCTCGTCGATGATCTTCTCGAGCTCGCCGCTGTCGTTCATCTGCCGGAGGCCACGAACCTCGATGACGGCGTCGACGTCGTGGCCTTCGCCGCTCCAGAGCGCCTCGAACACCTGGCGCGCCGCGGCGTTGGACACCGTGCCGTCGGCGATGCGGCCGATCAGCGCGCCCAGTTGCGCGGCCGAGACAGGCGCAGCCTCGATGCCCGTATCCCCCGCATTGAGCCGGCGCGAGACCTCGCCCATGATCCAGTTGCTGGCCAGCTTGGGCTGGCCACTGGCCTGGGCGGCCGCCTCGAAATACGCGCCCATGGCCTTGCTCTGCGTGAGCGTGGTCGCGTCGTACTCCGGCAGGCCGTAGTCGGCCACGAAGCGCGACGCCATGGCGCGCGGCAGCTCGGGCATGTCGGCACGCACGGCATCGATCCATTCGGGCGCGATCACCAGCGGCGGCAGGTCGGGGTCGGGGAAGTAGCGGTAGTCGGCCGCGTCTTCCTTGGTGCGCATGGCGCGCGTCTCGCCGGTGTCGGGGTCGAACAGCACGGTGGCCTGCTGGATGGCGTGGCCGTCCTCGATCTGCTCGATCTGCCAGCGCACCTCGAAGTCGATGGCCTGCTGCATGAAGCGGAAGCTGTTGAGGTTCTTGATCTCGCGACGCGTGCCGAACGGCTGGCCGGGCTTCCTCACCGAGACGTTGGCGTCGCAGCGGAATGAGCCTTCCTGCATGTTGCCGTCGCAGATGCCGATCCACGTCACGATCTTGTGCAGTTCTTTCGCATACGCCACGGCCTCGTCGGACGAGCGCATGTCCGGCTTGGTGACGATCTCCAGCAGCGGCGTGCCGGCGCGGTTGAGGTCGATGCCGCTCATGCCCACGAAGTCCTCGTGCAGCGACTTGCCGGCGTCTTCCTCCAGGTGGGCTCGCTCCAGTTGCACCGTCTTCTTCTCGCCATCCACGAAGAACGAGATCTCGCCACCCTGCACGACTGGAATTTCGTACTGGCTGATCTGGTAGCCCTTGGGCAGGTCGGGATAGAAGTAGTTCTTGCGCGCGAACACCGAACGCGGCGCCACGTGCGCGCCGATGGCCAGGCCCAGGCGGATGGCCCGCTCGACCGCGCCGCTGTTCATCACCGGCAGTGTGCCGGGCAGCGCCAGGTCCACCGGCGAAGCGTGCGTGTTCGGCTCGGCGCCGAAGCCCGTGGGGGCGCGGCTGAAGATCTTGCTGTCAGTGGAGAGTTGCGCGTGCGTCTCGAAGCCGATCACGACTTCGTAGCCCTGCACCAGCAGCGATTTCGTCTTGCTCTTGTCGCTCATGGTCAGATTCCTGCGGGCTTCTTCATGTGCCAGTCGGTGGCCTGCTGGAAGCGGTGCGCGGCGTTCAGCAGCTTCGCTTCGCCGAAGTAGTTGCCGATGAGCTGCAGGCCCACGGGCATGTCGCCGGCGCCGAAGCCGCACGGCAGGCTCAGTCCGGGCAGGCCGGCCAGCGAAGCGGGCAGGGTGAAGATGTCGGCCAGGTAGTTGGCGACCGGGTCGTCGGCCTTCTCCCCCAGCTTCCAGGCCACCGTGGGCGCCACCGGCCCGGCGATCACGTCGCACTGCGCGAAGGCCTGCTGGAAGTCATCAGCGATCATGCGGCGGATCTTCTGCGCCTGCAGGTAATAGGCGTCGTAGTAGCCGTGCGAGAGCACGTAGGTGCCGACCATGATGCGACGCTTGACCTCGTCGCCGAAGCCTTCGGCGCGGGTCTTTTTGTACATGTCCACCAGATCGGTGTACTTGCTGGCGCGGTGGCCGAACTTCACGCCGTCGAAACGCGAGAGGTTGGACGACGCTTCGGCCGGCGCGATCACGTAGTACACGGGAATGGCGAGCTCGGTGCGCGGCAGCGAGATGGGCACCAGCGTGGCGCCGAGCTTCTCGTACTCCTTGAGGGCCGCATCGATGGCCGCGCGCACGTCGGCGCCCAGGCCTTCGCCGAAGAACTCTTTCGGGATGCCGATGCGCAGGCCGGCCAGCGCGTCGCCGAGTGCGCGCGAATAGTCTTCGGGCGGCACGTCGAGCGACGTCGAGTCGCGCGCCACGTCGGGCCCGCACAGGGCCGACAGCAGCAGCGCGCAATCCTCGGCGCTCGGCGCCATGACGCCGGCCTGGTCGAGGCTGGAGCCGTACGCGATCATCCCGTAGCGCGAGGCGCGGCCATAGGTGGGCTTGATGCCGGTGATGCCGCAGAAGGCCGCGGGCTGGCGGATCGATCCGCCCGTATCGGTGCCGGTGGCCGCCGGGGCCAGGCGTGCGGCCACGGCCGCCGCGCTGCCGCCCGACGAGCCGCCGGGCACGCGCGCGGTGTCCCAGGGGTTGTGCACCGGACCATACGCGCAGTTCTCGTTGGAAGAGCCCATGGCTAACTCGTCGCAGCTGGTCTTGCCCAGGGTCACGCAGCCCGCGTCGGCCAGGCGCGCGACCACCGTGGCGTCGAAGGGCGAGCGGTAGCCGGCGAGCATCTTCGAGCCGGCCGTGGTGGGGAAGTCGCGCGTCACGAACACATCCTTGTGCGCGATGGGCACGCCCACCAGCGGCCCGGCGTCGCCGTCGGCGATGCGTGCATCGGCTGCACGGGCCTGGGCCAGCGTCGCGTCTTCGTCGATCGAGAGGAACGCGCCCCATGCATCGTGAACTGGCTGTGCGCTGAGCGTGGCCGCTGTGCGCCCGGCGGCATCGATCGTCCTGGCCCGCTTCAGGAAGTGCCCGGCCGCTTCAGTGGCCGACACCTCTTTCGCGCGCAGCTTGGCAGCCAGCGCCGCGACGCCGAGTTGGTGCAAGTCGTGGCTCATTCGATCACCTGCGGCACGAGGAAGAGGCCGCGCTCGACGGCCGGTGCGCTGCGCTGGTTGGCCTCGCGGTCGGTCGGGCCGGTGGCGACGTCATCGGCCAGCCGCAACGCCACCTCGCGCACGGTTTCCACGGGGTGCGACAGCGGTTGCACGCCCGAGGTATCCACAGCGCGCATCTGCTCCACGATGGCGAAGAAGTCATTGATTTTTGTGAGCATGCGCTCGCTTTCGTCAGGCTGGAGCTCCAGCCGCGCGAGATGCGCGATGCGCGCGATGTCTTCGGCGGAAAGGGACATGGATCGGGATGGTGGAAAACGTCGCTTGAAACGGCCCGCAACAGGGGCCTGGCGGCAAGTTATGCACAGGGGATGGAGTATTATCCCGCCTTTGGTTGCGAGGCCCCCCGCCGGGCGGACCCGAGCCGCCGCACACGCCCCAAAAGACCGTATTTCCCACCCCTGAAAACTGGCGACGGCTCGCCGAAGTGCGGCCCGTGCCCGAGAGGAACGTAATGTTTGGAGCTTTCCGTCGGTACTTCTCCACCGACCTGGCCATCGACCTTGGCACCGCCAACACCCTGATCTTCGCCCGCGACAAGGGCATCGTGCTCGACGAGCCGTCCGTCGTCGCCATCCGCCACGAGGGCGGACCCCACGGCAAGAAAGTCATCCAGGCCGTCGGCCGCGAGGCCAAGGCCATGCTGGGCAAGGTGCCCGGCAACATCGAGGCGATCCGCCCGATGAAGGACGGCGTGATCGCCGACTTCATCATCACCGAGCAGATGATCAAGCAGTTCATCAAG
>VFQN01001412.1_pt1 | contig 40373 bp, 74 predicted proteins | sample 3512371 | NCBI WGS metagenome assembly VFQN01 (sample SAMN10412370, study PRJNA504923) | tailings metagenome | isolation source: Replicate 2 from Balatoc abandoned mine | place: Philippines: Itogon, Benguet | collected 2017-08-28 | reverse complement strand
CTGCAGGCTGCCGGGAAGGCCGCCGAACGCCGTTGCCGTTACGCCAGCGGCGGTGAGCGGCGGCGGCGGGCGGCGGCGGGGGGGGGGGGGGGGAATGGGGTGTACCTAATCTAAGCGTGTGAGAGCGGCGCGTAGGTGTGGCGCAAGGACCGTGTGCAGGGACTGTATGTGGTTAATCGGCTCAGCATCCAAACTGGGCACAGCACGTTGGGGTGTGTGAGCATACATTCCTGTCGAGGAGTAGAACCCTGCACAGCAGCACTTGCCTGCTGGTAGTTGGCCGCCTTGCGCTTCAGTCGCTCGATGTCGAAGCGCGCGTGGTCCTTGACCTCGAACCAGTCCTAGACAACGAGGGTAGGCGCGGGTCCCATTGGAAACAGACAGCGGGGTCCGTACGCACCGCCATAACTTGCACTGCGGCTTGCTGAACCCCTTGGCCCTGGCATGGACTCCACAAACAATTCAACAGCCTTCTCGCATCCCAACCCGAACCAACGCCGCCTCATCCCCCTTGGCCATAGCATGCCCCCCGCTTTCCCAGCAGCCCCTTGCACCTCCACAGGCACAACCCTTCGACCACCACCAACACCACAACAGCGCGCGTACTCGGACAAGCGCCCGTGCAGGTGCGCACCTCGGCCGCCATGCAGCAGGTGATGCAGTTGATCATGCGCTTCCAGAAGGCGCGCGAAGAGGCGCGCTGGAACTGGTAGCACTCGTCGATCACGTCCTGCTCCTCCACCACGTAGCTGCAAGGGGGGCGGGGGTATGCAGTGAGGACGAAACGTGTCAGCAAGGACGGCAAACGGGGTGTTCCCTGACGTCAAGGCAGGCAATAACGGGAGGAAGCAAACGCGTGACGCGCCGCGATCCTAAACCCAAGCCGCTCTTCATGTCCACCGCAGCGTCACCCACACTCAGGTAAGCAAGCTCGCAGCCCCAGCGGACAATGCCCACAACACTAATAGCTGCCGGTGCTACTGACGTCGCTTCCCCTAACACTGCTTTGCGCTACGCCTTTGTTCAAACCGCCGCGCTACTCACGTGTAGGTGAGCAGGCTCTGCGCCTCCACAGGCGCGCGCTCAAAGATGCAGTTGAGCGACACCAGGCGCTTCTCCGTGGACAGCAGCTTGGTGAAGTAGATGAGCAGCTGGACTGTCTGTGGGCGCCGGGAAAGAGCGAAGGGAGTAGCTAAGAGGAAAAGGCAGCGGGACCGGAGCAGCAGATGTGCACCAGCAGGTCGTGGTCGGTTGAGCGCACGTGGCACAACGGCTGGGCTCGTGCCGTGCACGATCGTCCCGCAGTGCGCCGAGCTGCTGGTGACGCACTCCTGCCGGTGGCGTACTCTTCACCAGGAACACGTGATCAGGACTGCCTTGCGCGGGCTCAAACCTCATGGTTAACCTGAGTCAAGGACCATGGGCGAGGTGTACCGGGCCGCAGGCACCAAGGCCCCACCTGCAGGTTGACCACCACGAAGGTACCGAAGGACGTTGGGTCCACGCCGGTGTTCCCAAACTTGTTGTAGTACTCGGCAATGCCTGTGGGGGCGAGGCGAGGCGAGGGGCGCACACTCCACGTCAGTGGCGCGGGAGCCCATGCAATTTGATTGGCAAGAGGTGCAAACGTCGCACTCTGGTACCCATTCAACGGCATGCGAACCCGATAAGAGGTAATTCCGTCTGTGCCCATCGCACGTTCTCCAGGTATCAAGCATCAACGCATGAGCGACAGATATGGAGTGCTGCATCCCGGTCAGACCCGACCAGGCATGCACGCAAAAGCCATAGGCCTACCCTCAACGGTGTTTCATGGCAGGGGTTGGTTGCAACGGGTAGATACTATAAATATGACGCTGCGCACAACAACAAAATGTGGTCTGTTGCTCACCCCAGATGGCCCACGCGTTCATCATGGCCCAGGTGCCGATGAAGTAGTAGAAGAAGGCCGTCTGCCAGGGCTGCAGCAACGGGACAGCCGGGGCAGCAGCTTCAGGTACAGTGGCCAGCAGCCTCAGGTGCGTACGGTAGCGCAGGACAGCAGGACAGGGCTGTGCGTGTGCCTAGGCAGAGCATGAACGCCGGTCTAGCAGAGGAGGTACTCCGCCAACCGTGTCGGTGCATGGACTCGCTTGATGGCAAGCCGGGAGCACGGCAGCAAGCGCAGGCCCCAAGACCATCGGGTCCCAGGTGCGGATGCATGCAACGCCCTCGGTCCCCCCAAGCGTATAGCTGGCACTCTTAGTCTTGGGTAGCGGCCTCAAGGAAATCAGGCACGAGGTTTCCACGACCTGCTCTGAACGCCACGATAACGCAACGCCTACGGTGGCGGTGCCACATACCTCCACGTTCTTCCAGTCCACCAGAATGCGCATGGACAGCAGGCGGAAGTACCTGCAAGATGGCAAAAAAGGGGATCCAGGGACACCAGCCAGTTAGTGGTTTGAGAGGCATACCGTGTGGAGCGTGGGGCCGTCGATTGCTTCTCGGTAATGTCGCGGCAGCACACTGCGTGTGTTGGCTAGGTACAAGACTGGGAATGCTGTCTGCTGTCCAGCACGCCGTCTGACAGTTCCCGCCTACCCCGCCGGTACGGTGCACCCTCCTGACCTGTCCGCGCAACGGCGCATCTATGGTAACATGCTTCCCTAAACCTTCCACGTGCGCACCTCCCGTGCACTCCCATCTCCGACCCACACTTGCTGGTACGCCCGCTGCACCTCGCGCGCCTGCAACTCCCCAACCCGGGCCGACGCACATCAACTCCTTCCACTGAGACACGCACGCCTTTGAGCCCTGACTGCTGCGCCCCGACCCACACGGCCTCCCGCAACGAGGCGGTTCATTCCATGTGCCCTGCACCCCGACCCACATGGACTACCAATTCAAACGCGCCCGCGGCCCGACCCACATGAACTTGCGCATGGTGTACTCCACGGATAGCGACACCAGCACCAGCAGCGTGAAGCAGGGGTAGAGCGTGATGAGCGCCTTCACCAGCGGCTGCCAGTGGCTGGTGTAGGCGGGGCCGGACTTCCACGCGCGCTCCTGGTTCTCGACCTGCGCGACCGGGGCGTGCCATGCAGCATGCGCGTCACGCCAAGCACCCGGCAACCGCTGCCCTTGCAGGTTGGGTGAAGGCCGCCGTGCAGGAGTGCCTCCAGCGACCGTCCGTCCCTATGCAAGATCCGCCGTCCCGCACCAGGACCGGCATTCCCCGTGCTGTGCAGAAGGCCCGCTCACGGCTTCATGCGCATTTCAGCTGCGGTCACTGGAAGGCCGGCTCCAGCGGCAAGCTGTAGACCGCCGAAGCCGACCCTATCCCTACCCCTACCCCTACCCTGCACATGTCTTACGTAGATGGCAATGAACATGACGATGGTGGCCTGCGCCACCTGGTACACGCCCAGCAGCACGTCCAGCACGTACGCGTACCACTGTGAGGCGGGCAACAGCGTGTTGATTAGCGGTCGATACCAGTACGGGTTCGACAAAGGGACTCAGGTGCACAGAGATGGCCTTATTGGCCGCTTAGTCATGCCGCTTGCAGGCCCGGCACAGCCCTTTCTACTATCAGGCTGGTATCATGACACTAATGTTGATACTAGTACCTTGGGGGCGTCAAAGGGCAGCGGCACCAGCTCCTCCTGCGTCAGCCCGTACACGCCGTCCACATCCACCGGGTTCAGCACGATGCGCCTGTGCGGAGGGTGAATACGGGTGGTAGCCGGTACCGGTACGGCGTGGGTGAGGAACTGCTTTTGAGGCTCCCGTCGTGGTGCAGGCACATGACGTACTGCAATGCGGTTATTGCCCTGCATCACCGTACACGTCTTACGCTGTCAAGTTCCAGTACGTTAATGTATGCAACTGCGCAACCTATTCCTGTCTTCAACGGAAAGACATGCTTGTCCTCAAGCCACGCACTTAAGCCGCCCAAGGTAGTCCTCTACGGGGGCGTCCTTCGCGGCCTCCTTGGCATTCGTGTCCGCAGGGCCCTTGGCAACTGCCGGGTCTTCCGCCTGCGCGTCCTCCTTGAGGTTCAGGCGCCCCGCCACCACCTCATACTGCTTGGGGATTGTCTTGAAGTAGGGGCCGGACATGAAGCGGCGGAACGCCGTGTCTGTAGCGGGGGGCGGGGCGGGCACACCGTAGTGGGCAGTTTGTAAGGCGTGGAAGCGTTATGATCCGTCAGCTCTGCGCCGGATACGGAACTCCTGTTGTGCAGGCATGGACCTTGTTGCGGAATGGGGTAGGAGGATGCCACGGTGTAGATGACATACGCGTCAACGCTGGACGCGGGCCCTGCCTGCCCACCCTGTGGCAGATAGTACTGTAGGAGTGGAACGGACCGAGGATGAGACGGCTGCTTCCCGAAATCCTAGCAGTACTAAAAGATACATATTTTTGGCAACCAAGGCCACCCCGTTTGCCGTGCCGGGTGTCGGCGATGGTGTGTACTAAAGGAAGTTGCGTCTTGGCACTCCCGGTCATAACGCCCGGTCATCGCTTTGAGTAATGCGCCTGTAAGAGTATGAGAGCAGCGCTTCCTGGCTCCAGCGCTGTTGCCGAGAAGCAGCTGACAAAGCCGGTGCTAGTGCCGCTGCTAGTGCCGGAAAGCCCCCCACCTACCGGCCTCAGTTGTAGCTAGGACAACTCATATGCAGTAGCTGGCTTCGTAAGCCAGCCTCGAGCTGCCGATACCGGCGGCAACCAGGGCCTGCAATGCCTGAACTTATTGACCCTCCCCGGCATTTCCTGGCACAGAGCTCCCTTACACGCTCACCTTTAACGACGGTATCTTTCTTGGCTGCTTTTTTTCCCTCCATATCGCCGCTTGACGCCTTGCCTACCCCCATAAGTAATAGTACGTTTCCAGGTGAGCTTCCCCGCCAAGAAGGAGCGATCTATTCTGCAAAGGAACAAGGCTGCTGGTGCGAGGCGACTGCACTTGTTTTGTTGTGCCAGCGATTCAGTCCAAGGTGCAGTTGCCGCTGCATTGCAATAACTGAATCGGGCTAACTAAATCCAGGCGCGAAAAATTTACGCACATGGCGCTCACCGCCTGACCCATTTTGCGCCATATATTAGTGCGTGATGCGGTAAGGTAGTGCATATTATATATATATATATATATATTGGACAGCAAGTTCAAGCCCCAGTCTCGGCGCCGCACCCGTATCGCAAGTAAACAGTACACTCACAACAGCAATTGTAGTGAAGCAAGCTCTTCAGACGATGCGTTAATTCATGCTCTTTCGGGGCAGCATGCTTGGCCTGTCGGCTGGACGCACCGGCTGTCGCACTTCCTACCTTCATAGGTCTTGGCCACCCCACCCCACTCACACCGTTGGCCCTGCGCCGTCTCTTCGGGCAACCCTACACACACAAATGCATAATTACAATGCACCGAACTCCATCAGGGCAGCCGCAGCAGCGTCCGGCTTATCCCAAGGGGAAGCGGGCCGTGGGGGGCAAATGGACAGCCACCCAGCCTCAGTTGCTCATGTCGATGCAGTGACCACAGCAGCCGACACATCATCACACCACGCGCAGTCGCCCCAGAAAGCTCAACAAGCAACAGCAAAGCACACAGCATCACAACAACGCAAAAGACAGCAGCGCCAGGACCGCCTTGCGGATTCGGCCGGGCCCACATTCGCGCCTGTAACCAGTGCCCCAGACCCTGCATATCGGTACCCGCTGCCATTGACGACCCTCGAGGTACGCACAGCTGATTCCCCTCTGTCCTGCATGCACTTCAGATTCCTGCATATCATCGCAGCAAATCAAAGCCCTCCGCTCCTGTCTTCCTGCATGCAAGCTCAGTCAGACAGCAAACGTGCCCGGGTGCCGGGCAGCTGGTTGTGTGACACGGTTGCAGTTAGCTGCACATTCTTCCCTATTACCCACCCCCCTTCCCTCCCTGACATCCCACCCCACCGCACCCACACACCCTCGGTCCCCAGGCCGCGCTGTGTGTGCCCCCCGGCCCGCAGCAGCTGGGTGCGCTGGTGACCCACGCGGTGGCGCACCGAGACGGCCCCGTGGGGGAGGTGCTGGCGGAGCTGCTGGGGGTGACGCAGGTGGGGTGGGGAGTGAAGGGGTGGGGGAAGTGGTCAGCCTGCAACAAAAAATACGGGTGATCACATTCGCCACACGGTAGATCACAAGATGAGTGAAGGGACGAGGAGGTGTTGCTGAGGGTAACGCAGGTGTGGGGGCAGGGCACGGGGGCAGGGGGCAGCCGCACTTTGGCAGCATGCCAGTGGGGTGAGGGTCGCAGAGCCAGGTGGGTGCTTTGATGAGGGTTGCATATTGACCAAAGGTGACACGTGGAAGAAACCTTGATGAGCCATCACCGCAGCTGAAGGTAAACAGCGGGCATGCTTACGCACGCTGTACGTTACCTTTCCGATGCCGTGCGCTGACAGTTGGCCATGCTACACCGGTAGCCGTGGTATCCAATGCAGCCTTGACAGGTGCCCACCGCCGCTGCCCCGCACGAAGACACACAGGAGCTGGTGAAGCCCAGTCACAGCTCGCAGCCGCAGCCTGCCTCGTTGTTTGCTCCCTGCCGCTAGACATGCCACTCGCGTCGCCCTCCACTAACACCTGCTTGACAGTATGATATTCTGTCCCCCCCGCAACTGCATGACTACACACAGGAGCTGGTTTCGCGGCTGGTGTGGTTCGGCGCGGTGTACTACTGCCCCGTGGCCCCCCTGCCGCACCCCAGCCGGGCGGGGGCGCTGGGGGAGGAGGCGCTGGGCCGCATCCGCGACATGCGGCAGGCGGGGCTGCGGAGGTGGGGCAACGACGTGAGTGCTGAACACGCTACCCTCAGCTAGGACGTGAAAATTACGGTGTGCCGGCAGCTTGCAATGAGCCTGAGTTGCCCTTCGACCAGGAGTGTTACCTACCTGCGACGCAGAGTCTGCACCCCCGCCAAGTTGGCTACGGCGGACCTTCCATCCGTTCTCCATTCACACTAATGCCCGCGCTGTCCCCGCCTTTGCCCCACCCATGCTGCAGTCCCGCCACCAGACGCCCCGCCGCCTGGCCTCGGACACTGAGCCCGTCACGGCCGGGGGCTACATCCGGGCCCACTGCCACCCCAAGCGCTTTCCAGCTGCCTACGCGCACCTAGGACTCACACACGTTCAGCCGGCCCAGGGCTCCCCAAGCCATGCTGCGGGTACGGCGTCATCGCAGCCACCCCCCGTGACCCATGGGTCAGCGGCTGGCAGCGGTGAAGGGGAGGCCTTGGCCCTGCGGCGCTACTGGGGCCCCCGGCTGCTGCACGTGGCGGGGGACCACGTGGTGGTCAGCAAGCCGCCCGGGCTGCAGGTGGGGTGGGGGCAACCGCAGAGCGGCCAAGTAACTGAACCGGGGCGGGGGCGTGGGAGTGGGCGTGTTGGGCCAGAGGACGGATGGGGGTAACCGGAAGAGGACAGGTAGAAGACAGGTGGTAAGGGGGAGAGCAAATTTCTGAAACGTTGCAACAACGGAGGTGGGAGTGGGCCATGGAGCATGCGCGGTAGGAGAAAGGTTACAACAGGGGAGAGCAACCGCTGGAGTGATTGGCGCTAATTCGGTGCCTTGGGGCACAGGAGAGGCTGGCAGGGGTGGGTGCACACCATGGACGCGTAAGGGCGCTGAGTCGCGCCTTATGCTTGTGCCATTGCGTGCGCAGGTCCCGCCCACAGTGGACAACGCGCAGGAGTCCCTGCTGGCGTGCGTGGAGCGGGTGAGGGGCCGAAGGGCGGGAGGGGGGCAGGAGCGGTCCCTAGGCAGCAGTGTGCGCAGGACTCGAGCGACTGAACCCTCTAGCTGAGTGGCGTTCGACCTTGTACGCCGTGAAACAGGTCCACGCCAAACGCCACATAGCACTGCTCGAGGCTACAGCACACGCTCATAGCGTTTAGCCTCGACACGCTGGTCGGTTGCTGGATGAGCTCACCTGGCCTGCATCTTCCGCTCCGCCTCCTTCCCCCTTCCTCCCGCCTGACCCTGCCCCCGACCCGCCCCCGCAGGCGCTGTCCCCTGCGCTGCCGCCTGGCTCGCTGCGCCCCGCGCACCGCCTGGACGCCGGCACCGAGGGCGTGGTGGTGGCGGCACGGAGCAGCGCCTTCGCCGCCTACTTCCGGGAGCTCATGGCGGACAAGGGCAAGGTGGGGGTGGCCGGGTGACGGTGTGTGAAGCGAGGAAGGTTGGCGGGCGATTATGGCGACACGTGGTGCGTGCCACGGTGCGTGCTCTACTGCAACACTTCATGGCAAGTAACGGCAAGACGGGCGCGTACTGTGGGAAGTGCGGTGGGGTGCAGGAGGAGAGAAGTGAATCGATGCTGATCTTGGTCACTTGCACCCACTCCCTTCACCCTGACGTCCCTTAACCCGCCCCTCCAACCACAGCATGCCGTGCGCAAGCGGTACAAGTGCCTCGTCGCCAACCTCGAACAGCACCCCGACGCCCAGCCACCAGCACACGGCGCGAAGTCCACTGATGAGGCCGACCCGCGGGTCAACGCCGGCACCCCGCAGCCCGAAGGCGGGGGCACTGACCCGCGGGTCGGCGACAGCCTGCCTCTGCGGCTGGTGCACTGGGTGCTGGAGGACCAGCGCGCTGCCGGGGAGATGGCGCACACGGTGGTGGTGGAGGAGGGCACGCCCGGGGCGCTGCGCTGCGAGCTGGTGGTGGAGCAGGTGCGTGGCCGGCGGAAAGTACCGATAGTACTGGAAGTATGAAGATGGGGGGCGGGTCGGAGGTGGGGCACATGGGGACAAGGTGTGCAGGTGGGCTGGCTGGGAGCCGCGGGGGTCGAGGGGATGACCGCACGTGACACGCGCTGCAGGCCTGACGACGCTGGGGCCACGACTTGCAACGCGTAGTCAGTGGCATGGCAAACCGTCGGGCAAGTGATGGCAGTTGCCGTCGACCGCGTACTGGCAGCGTGCAAGAGGTCCAAGCATGCAGCGTCTGGTAGCGTACCGCACTGGGGGTTGAATGGGGTCACTGGACCTGATTGCAGTTGGAAGAGGTACCTTGCGGTGGCAAGTGCTACTTTGCGGTGGTGGTGAGCTGTGTGCGATCATCTTGTGCGGATGCCCCCTGCAGGCGGAGGTGGTGACCCTGGGCGACGAGGCTGCGGCCATGTGGGACGGCGTGACCTCGGCCACAGAGCTCACCGTCAACCTAATCACAGGGAGGACACACCAGGTGGGGCCGCTGCTCTGTCTTCTCTCAACGCCAATACACCAATGACCACTGCACATTTGTTGTGTTAGCACATCGTGCTACGCGCGTTGGCAAAGGTCGTGGGATAAGGCCGGCGGAAGCGCAAGGTACTCCAAGCACAAACCCCGCTGTGTTCCTCACATGTTTCTATTTGTGTACAAGACGACACCCGAGCTTACAAGGCTGCGCTACTGTGAGCAGGCGCCCATGAAACACTGTGTCCCTGGCTATCGGCACGTATCCGCAGGTCCGTGTCCAGATGGCGGCGGTGGGCTGTCCGCTGCTGGGGGACCGCCTGTACGGCGCGCTGGTGGCCCGTGGGGCACTGAGCCGCAGCAGCAGTAGCAGCAGCCTCGCAGCAGCAGACGTCGGCGGAGGGGAGGACGTGAGGAGGGAGGCGGTGGCGCAGCAGGGTTCGGGGCAGCAGGAAGGGGCGAAGGGTGAGCAGCAGCGCGTCCGGGGTGAGGCGCTGGAGTGGTGCCGCCCCGCGCTGGAGCAGCAGCTGGCGCCGGTCGCGCTGCAGGTGGGACTACGTGTGGAGTACCTTGTGCGCTTCGTGAGCCGCTGGGTTGTGTGGACGTCGGCAGCTGTGCTGATGAGCTGTTGTCTGGCATAGCAAGCAGCACGGACCTGCACGGACACGTGACAGCCAATGATTGACTGGCGGTGGCACCGCTTCGTCTTTAACAAGCCCGCCCGCTCACGCGTCCATACAGTCACCCACTGACTTCCCAACCTCCCCCTGCAGGCCCACTCCCTGGAGGTGCTGGAGGACGGACCCATGGGTCGTGCCCCCGTGCGCCACTGCGCGGGTCCGCCCTGGTGGCGGCGGCGCACGGACAGCCGGGGCAGCTGAGGCAGCAGCCGGGACCTGCCGGCTGCCGTGCTTGTTGCTCCTCGTGGAGCTAGGGGTGGCACGTCGTAAATGCTGAGGTGGTGAGGCATGTCCGCCTAGACGAACTGGAAGGACCGGCTGCGCCTTGCTCCGGGAGCACGCCGTTCGGTCCAGTCAGGTCCAATGTTTCGATGGTTATTGCTCGTGGGAACTATCGCATAAGGACGCATGCTGTAATCGGTGACGTTGTAGTTCGTGCTGGTGTTTGTGGCTCAACACCCCCGACTTGATGGGGTCCCCAATAACGCACTAATCTACGAGTAGAGGCGGATGCTGCCAACTGTAACTTTGCCGGGACCTTGACAGGGCATGGATGGCCAAACCACAGCCACACTCTTTGCAAGGACGCTCAGCTCACAAGTGGTCCACAAGGCAAACCATGTGACCAGCAGGGGAGCTCCCCTGGTAACAAGCGCATGACTTTAAGCCACGCTTCCATGCTTTCAGCCATGCCCCTGCCGCGCACCAGACTGCCAGGAGCCCCCCGGAGCCAGAGGGAGCCAGACTGAGCCACACAGCAACAATGCCAACTACCGTACTCCGCGCCAGCTATGCGTCTGCACTGAACAACAGTCCACAGTTGCCAGCAGGTGGCCCGACAGCGCAGATTTAGCCATATCCCTGTCGCAGGGTTACCTGCAGAGCGTGAATCCCATGAAACGCGTGCCGAATTGGTGTGCTCTCCTGCACACCAGAGTTGCACCACCGCGCCGAACCACGCCGAAACGTGCTATCTGGTGCTATTTCAGTGCGTCAGGCCCACAACAAACCGAGGAGGGGCCAGGAAGCTCCTTGGAACCACGGCGTACTGGAAGCAGGCCCATGCATGCTGACATGTGGGGCCGTTGAGCAAGTCAGCGGGAGGCATTTGTGTTGATCGGCGTCACACACCTGGATGCACCAGCCCTCGTGCATGAGATGCCATGAATCAAGTCCCCATACTTGCAGTTCGTCAATTTTGCAACTTCGGTGCGTCAGCTACAGGTGCATGTTGCTTGCTGAATCCCTCCGGCAAAAGAATCTGCTACGCCGCATGCACATGTCATTCATCTCTTGACAGTCTCGACATGCCGGCTATCTTCGCTTGTGGCAGCCTCAGCAGGCAGCTCAGCGCAGTGCCCCGTCTAAAACAATTTGCGTCAAACTTCTTTTCACCCTTCAGCTCCTCGGAGCATTTGCTGCTCGCACGTCTGACGGCTGTGAACACCCGCGCCTGCGCCCAGAACGGGCATTTTGCCCACGCGCACCACAGGCTAGATAGCCGCGCCTGGCCATGCCGTCCCCCACTTCCGGCTCCTCCGCCCTCCGCCCTTCCCGTCTACACCCCGAAGGACAGGATGGTGTGCTGCACGATGTCGGCGCACTCACGCAGCTGCGCCTCCGTCATCACCAGCGGCGGGGCAAATCGGATGATGTTCTTCTGCGGGCGGCAACCAGCACACAGTACCGACACGTATTCACACCATCTCCTTGCCGAGTGGGTCAACAGGGGCACACAGTCGCCTGCGACGCAGAGCGCGTTTCACCTCATTGGCCCCGTCCCAAAGCCGCCTACTCTGTGCGGTCATGCATCAGCCCTTCCTGCCCTGTGACGCCCCTTGACAAAGCTTTGTCGCGCTACATACGACAACCTCTTCCCCCATCCCTTCCGCGCGCGCTGCACGCGAAGCCCCATCCCGCCACCTCCTGGCCCCATGCATGCACGGCTCCCAGTTCCCTTAACCCCCCTCCCCACCTGCGTGGGCTTGGCCAGCAGCCCATTGTCCCGCAGCCGCATGCACACGTCGTACGCCGTCACGCCGTGCGACTCGTCGATCACCAGCGCGTCCAACAGCCCCTTGCCGCGCACCTGCCCGGCCAACAGCAACAGAAGTACAGACAGGTGTAAACACTGTACACGACATTCAGCGGAAGTGACCTAAGGAAGGAGCTCTCCCAGGGTGAGGTGCCGCTCGCCACAGCAACATCAGCACACCGCGCAGCATAGCACGAGCTGCGGGCACATGCTGAACGCTCTGCGGCCCAGCGGAACCGCCCTTTACCATGCCAAATGACACCTGCTTCCGCACAGGGTTTTATAATCGCCCTCAGGTCGCCCTGCCAGATCCCTGCGTTGGAGGAGGCCCGACCCACCGACTTGACCAGCTTGGAGGGGATGTCCTGCAGGCGCTGCCGCAGGATAGCGCCCAGCCGGTCGCTGTTCTCCGCCAGCTTCTCGTCCTGCAGCACCTGCGGTGTTTGAGCGGGTGAGGCACGGCAAGCGCACAGCGGTATACGACTGTCAGCAGCTGCATGACAATTGCTGTGCGCGTGCCGCTGTACGCACCTGCAGCGCCGCCATGGCCAAGCCCCTCTATGCTGGTCCCTGCCCAGGAGCAGGGCGGCCCAGAGCCACTGCTGCTCAACTGCGGCCCCGGTCGACGACGGGCTGCCCCCTGTGCTGGCCAGGTCGAGCTTCGGGACGCTCACCAGCAGGCTTTCCCCAAACATCAGGGTGGAGCTGGAGGACCTGGCCCTTCCGCTGGAGGTCTGCATGCTGGCGCAGCAGTACCAGGCCAACAACGTGCATGCACTGCCCGGTCCACAGCATACGGAAAGAATGTGTGAACCAGACGGCGCATGAACCTTGTTGGCTTTGTACTGCAACGCCAGCATGCAGACCTCCAGCGTAAAGGTGAGGTCCTCCAGCGCCACCCTGGTGTTTGGGGCAAGCCTGGTGGTGAGCGTCCTGAAGCTCGAGCTGGCCAGCACAGGGGGCAGCCCGTCGCTCACCGGGGCCATTTTGATCAGTTTGAATCCCGGACACGGCTCCGGTGCTCCATGGCATCACCGGAGCCATGTGAGCCACGAGTGTGCAATGGCCGCCAAGCGGGCTGGCAGCGGGTTATCTCTCGCGACGAAAGGTGATGGCGACCACGGTTAGCGACCTGGCCGCTGACCGGCACCGTTGCAATATGGCGTATGACGCAGTGTGTATCCCACGGGGCCCACTGGCCCAACCCCATGGCCCCAGAACCCCGCGTCGTACAGCAGTACGGTAGTACGGCATGCCGTACCTGCAGCGCCGCCATGGCCACGCGCGCCGCCAGCGGGTTGCCGCCGTACGTGCTGCCGTGCTGCCCGCGGCCGATGGTGAGCATGACCTCATCGCGCGCCAGCGTGGCGGCCACTGGGTACATGCCTCCGCTGAGCGCCTTGCCCAGCACCAGGATGTCGGGCTTGACGCCCTCCCAGTCGCAGCACAGCATGCGGCCAGTGCGGCACAGGCCCGTCTGGACCTGGAAGGAGGGAACGAAGGGCAAATATGTGGGAACCGTTAACTTAGGATCGGCGGTAGGTTTGTGGAGTGTGGGGCTGGTGGCTTCCGCCATAGGGAGGATGCTGCTCCCACGGTAGCCTGCTGGGCGCTAGGCATAGCTGCCGGGGTGGCGCAACTGGTATAACACCGCCTGTGAGCCATGCACGGTCAAGGCGAGACATGTTGCCCCTGCAACGGCATCTGATGCATCTACACGCCTGGAGACGCAGATGCGCACCGCAGGGTTTGCGGCAAAGCAGCGCCGCCCTTCGCGCACGCACCATCCTCCCAGCCCTACCTCACCCCTCTTGCACCACACCCCCAGCCCCTGGCTCTCAACTCATGCACCACGTCCCAAGCCCCTGCCTCACCTCGTCCGCGATGAGCAGCGCGTTGTGCTTCTTGAGCAGTTCGTGCGCCCCCGACAGGTAGCCCTCGTCAGGCACCACCACGCCCGCCTCGCCCTGCGGGTGCCGCACACACGCACATCCACCAGACATGTGTCAGCACGGCAAGCCGGCCGGGGCTGCGGCACGCTATCCTGGCGGCAGCAGGCGCAGTCGTGTCTGACAGGCTGACCATGCGTTTGCCGTCTCCCGCGTACCCCCAAGGCACCTGGCGCTGCAATCACGCGGTCCTGTCCAGGGCACGGCGTGCCCTACTCCTTTCCCCTGACCCCAGCATGCAGGGCCTGAGGGCGGCCCTTGAAGGCGGACGTTAGCCCACCCAGCGCCCCACAGCCCACCTGGATGGGCTCCACCATGAAGGCCACAATGTGGGGGTCGGACTCCAGCTTGGCCTGATGTGTGTTGGGCAGACATGCAGGCAACCAAAGAATTAGGTGATGTACCGCGCTCAGAACCCGCACTGTGCACGTGTTACGCAGCCGCACCCGCAGTCACTGCTGCGGCGCTTCCCTGACGCTTAGTGCCTGCACCGGGCAGGCAGTCACTAAGCGAAGCCCCACCTTGAGCGCCCCTAGGTCGTTGTAGGGGATGACCTCGAAGCCGGGCATGAAGGGACCTGTCGCAGTGGCACCAGGGTCACGTCAGGAAACAAGACGAAAGCGTGTGAGCGCTACTGTTAGGCGCATCCAGGTCAGTCGTGGTCCCGGAATGGGGATGGTGCGTTTGTGGGGTCTTCTATGCTAGTCCGCCCGCTTTGTCAAGTGCGGCAAGGTAGATGGCAGCACCCACCGAAGCCCCCGTAGCTGGAGGGGTCGGAGGAGGTGGAGATGGCGGACAGGGTGCGCCCCCAGAAGTTGCCCTTTGCGAACAGCACCTGCACAAGTCCGGCAGCACGACAGGTGCAGGGTGCTCTTTGGTTTGAACTGCAGTTGAGAGAAAGGCGAGCACCCGGTAATACGCCACACCTAGCAGTTCCAAGGCGGGCGTGTGGCCATATGGCGGCTACACATTCCAGACCCCTGGGGCGGGGAGTTGCGAGTACACGTCCGACGCTCAAGCAGGCTGCCGCTGGGAACGGCCGCCAGTCCACTCATGCCAAGCAGACGGCAGGCCGGCCTGGACAGCTAGCCTACGACCTGCTTGTCTACATCGCGGGCCTGTCCCCATTACCCATACGAGCCCTTGGTGTGTTGACGCTGGCCTCCAAGCTGTCCCGGCAGCAACGCAACAGCGGCCCACAAGAGGCCGGCTTGCAAGTGGTATGCGGACCCTGCACCCAAGCCCGCTGTGTGCGATACCGCCCACGCCTGGCCCCGATGGCGGCCGCACCTTGGCGCTGTTGGCGGGCACCCCCTTGACGTCGTAGCCCCAGCGCCTGCGGGCGGAATGCGCCACAGCATGGGTCTGAGCCGAGCTCACAACGACGGCGAATGGCAGAAAGTCTACACACATGCATGGACGGCTCTACGTTTCATGCTGCACTTTCGGCATATGCCACATGCGCGGCCGTCTACGCTGTGCCTGGCCCTCTGCATGGAGGAAGTGAATGCCCGGAAGCCTGGCTCAGCAGCGCACCTGGCCAGCTTGACGGCCGTCTCTCCTCCCTCCACGCCCGTGTTCATGGGCAGCACCTTGTCGTACCCGAACAGCTTTGTAATGTACTCCTCGTACTCGCCAAGCACGTCTGTACGGCGGGCACGTGGCAGCGGCAGCATCGCTTGGAGTAACAAGCACAGTGGCACGGCATGAGTTGACAGTGCCCCTCAGCATTCCGAAGTGCACTACGTCGTGTTGTGTATAGTGCATGGCACTAGTATTGTGTCACCTTGCAGCCTCCTCCTAGCACTCACCATTGAAGAAGGCGCGTGATGTGAGAGCCAGCTTCTTCGCCTGCTCGGTCATGGCTGCCACAATCTGCACGTGAGAGGAAGAAGGGTTGCGGTTTAATCATTGCGGTACACTACCCGCACTCTGGTCCAGGTCGTTGGCATCCAGTCAAGGGGCATACGTGTAGGTACCACGCACTGCATCGGGGGCACATACACCCAATTGAACAACACCCCTCTCAGACCCTCTCCCATGCCCTCACCTTGGGGTGGCAATGCCCCTGGTTGACAGCGGAGTATGCTGAAAGGAAGTCGTAGTAGCGCTTTCCGTCGACATCCCACAGGAACACGCCCTCACCACGCTCCAGCACTACCGGGATTGGTGCGTAATTGTGCGCTCCGTAATTGTCTTCACGTTCTATGTACTGCACAATTGGCAGACCGCACAGCCGGGTTGTTGACGTGCTCCCGACAGAGGCAACACCCACGCGGCATGGCCTCGGACGACACGGGACGGCCTCCGAGACTCATATGACTGGCCCCATAGTGCCAGCAACATCATCAAGTTGCTGCTAATAACAGATTGCATACCCGGCCTTGCTTGGCCGACGGGGGTGACATATCAGCTCCATAGAATCGCTTTGCAGCTGCTTGAAGCGTCATTCCGACCGCTCTGTGACATAGCGTCCTAGCTCCCGCAACTACTGTGTTGGCACACTGGCTGAGCATTGTTCAATGTCGCACAAGCAAGGGGCGTGCAAGTTTTTGGTAAACGAACAGCGGTATGAACCTCAGGAACCTCAGAATTAACGCAATAGCTTGAATAGGCTTTAGTAAAAAGGTTGCATGTCACTGTGCTTTTCCCGGAACCAACTGGCAACAGCGCGGAGGGGGCCCCACGTGAAAGGTAGATCGCTGCATTGCCACGGCGGCTCGGCGGTACACTCATGTTGAAGCGTGCAATGTCCAATGTGGGCTCCACATGCAACCCATACCGCTATATGCTGTCGAGAAAGCGTCATGCATAGCGATAGGGTGCCCCTTGCATGTGATGCGCGGTGCTTTGCGGTGTTGCAGCCCTCATGAAAGGCTTTGCACCTCCCAGCAGCTCCCAAAAACTAGTGCCCACAATACGTGAGTTGCCTCCTGGCTGCATGCAGGGACCTGCCTGTATCGCTGCCCCCCCCTGCAGGGACCTAGCCATGTGATGGGACTAGACCAGGGGAGGCTCGGGACTGCTCACAGATCAGCCCCTCTGCTTTGGTCATATGCCCAAATTGTTGGTCCTCGTGACAAACGTTAGATGGATGCATGAATGCAGCTAACCCCGTCACGTCGACTGTTCTGGTTGGCTTCGGGATATTACCCTTGGTTTCGGTGCGAGACGGGCGATTGGAGGACTGAGTGCTGAGGACTGAGTGCTCGCTGAGCAAGCATGCCGTACGCCAGCGCAGTACTGGTGCGAAAGGAGCTTCCTTGACTGGCACCACACTACGGTAATCGTGTAACGCGACACGCGCCACTACCTAGACCGTTGCGCCCATACCGTGTGCCGAGCCCAGTAGGCCCCACTGGCTAGCAGTGTACACGCCCATGCGCACCGACTGCGCCGCTTTCCACAGCCTGGACCAAACAAGTGCTCCGGGCCCCCCACACGCGCTGTCACGATACCAAGTTTTCCCACCGCGATGCTTCTCAAAATTTCCGTCCATGCCACTTTATAAGTTTATATCACATTTATCTCTTTCCACCCACCCACGACGCTGCACATTGCTCATGATTTTTGAAGCTCCCTGGCAGTGTAAGCTCCAGGGGCACAAGCAGCACACCCACACCACAAGGACCTGGCAGCCCACGTGCCCACCGCATTCCCGGCATACCCTGCGCACACGTACGGGTTCCCCCATTCACCACCTCCCACAACGCACCCGGCCCCCGTAAGCCACTCTAGCACCGCCTCACAGCCGCCCTCCGCCGCCGCCGCCAGCGCAGGGCTGGTATCTTATTTTATTTTCACAAAATACCGCCGCTTTCAGGCCGCGCAGCGGCGCCAAAATCAGAGGATTTTATCGAATCTGATAAAAGAACACGGGGCTGGACAGGGGTATTTTATCTGATTTACGAAACTTCAGGTGCTACACTGCATGGCATAGACCCTCTCATAAAATATTGGGACTTTTGGGCGTTGGGTTTTATAAAAACTGGCGGAAGAAACCAGCCCTGCGCCAGCGTCCGGTGCCCGAACCCCCTCAGCTCCTCGTGCAGGTAGCGCAGCACCGGGAGGTGGCCGTCCAAGGCAGCTGCGTGCGTCCATACTGTGTTCCCCACCGACCGGGCAGCGCCCACACCACTTGCTACAGCTCCTCTTCCCCTCTCCCAGGGCGCGACCAACGTCCAATCACTTCAGGCATCCTACTAGAGGAATGGCACGCACTCCAAGGGCGCCCCGCCTCCTGCACCAGCCTTCCACTGAACCATGGCTGCATTGCCCACGCTCGCTGCTCTGCCGTACGCCAGTGGGTCCATGGGGCAGCCTGCCTGCAGGAGCCACCGCATGGTGGACAGGCTGCGCAAGCTTGCACCCCACAGGAACACGCTCTTCGGCAGCACCTTGCCCCGTTTCTCGTGCAGAAAACGCAGCATGGCTAGCTGTCCCGCCGCCGCGGCGGCTACCTCTAGCGCCGTCAACTCCACCGCCACTCCTGGGGCCAGGAGCCAACCCACCGCCGCCTTGTTGCCGGCTTTAGAGCCACCTCGCGCCACGTGTGATCGTGAAACCCTACCTCGCGTCCATCAGGCTGCCCGGCCCCGTCCTGCTCCTCCTCGTGCTGGTGTGGTAGCGTGATGCCCGCCTCGTCCATGAGCCAGTACACCACCGCCACGTGCCCGTGCAGCAGCGCCTCGCGGAGCACAAAGGCCACCGGCTCCAAGTAATGGAACAGCTTCCATTCATCTATTCTTCCACGGCACCAGTCGACGCTCTGCTTCCGCAACCGTTTCAGCAAGGGCAGGCTGCCCGCTGCCACCTGCCGCCACCACACACCCCGCTGCTGCAACCGACTTGACGCTGTACCTGATACGACAGGCACAGCCTGCCCCTGTCAGACGCCACAGACAGTAGCCACTCAAGCTTGTCAGCGGCCGCAACACGGGACCGACCTGCCGACATGAACAGAGAGCAGCGCAGAAGGGCAGGTTCTTCAGCAGAGGGCCTCCTGGCACCTGTTGGCAGGCGGCTCCCAGTCCAGCAGCGGTCCAGCTGCTCCCAGACCGACTGCAGCCCCTCAAGGTCCAGGTGCCCCGCTACCGCCTCCAGCGTGCGACACGCGTCAACTGGAGCCTCTAACTGCATCACACTGGTCGCATGTCGAGGATGCCCAGCTTTGATGGCTGCAGGCCCGGCGCGCCAACTACGGTACACACAGCTCAATGGGCGAAACCGGGCAGACCGTACCAGGTTCCAAGCAACCACAAGTGGAACTTGCAGCCAGTCGATGACGCAGTAGCAAGTATGTGGAGGACAGTACCGAGGGTTAAGTACTTTATGAAGGTGCAGTACTTCTGTGCAGGTGTCTGTGAACCTGCTTGGATATTTCGCTCTGCGCTCAGTGGTACATGCGCGGGGGCCGGAGGGAGACGCACGGAGGTGGCTGGGGGGCACTGGGAGCCAAGGAGAACTCCCCTGTTTGGCAACGTACCTGTAGGTGCCAACAACCGGCGGGTTTACAGCTATGTTCACTCAGGTACTAAGCTGCATCACAAAGCCACCTGCTTTGCCAAAATGGACAGCCTTGCATGTTCCTGTTCGCGCCATTTGGGGATCCCACACAGCAACAGCCACTTTTGCGCCCTATCGTCTCAGAAGAGTGAATCTTAGAACTTGCATTATAGTTGAATGTAGCTGCCTCCTTGCTCGCTTGTAGAGCCTTTGCAACGGGCCGTTTAATACGCGGCAGCATCGCCCGTTCGTCCCTGTTTCCTGGTATCAGCCAGCGCCAGACATGGCGAAGAGGCAGCGCAGAACACAATTTACAGAGGTCGCGCCTTCGCCGGCGGGGCGCCATGTTGGTGGCAGTAACAACAGCGGCGCGGCTACAACGGGCAGCAACCACCGCAGGCAAACCCGCAGCCAGGCTGCCTCAGCAGCTCGCGAAGTCGGAGGACGCAACGTGAAGAGCAAGGCGTTGACAGGCGCGCCGGACGCCTTGCCAGCAGCCGGTGTGCCCGGCCCAGAGGCGCTCATTGGCCAGGACCAGGGGACGGGGCTGGGCACCGCTTTTGCCAACCCTGAGCTTCCCTCGGAGCTTTTCCTCCGCGTGCTGGAGCTTCTGCCGCCTAACGAGCAGGCCCTCAGCGGCCGGCTGGCCTGCAAGGATGCGGCCCAGCGCCTCAGTGAGCCCCGCCACCGCACCGTGCAGTGCGGCCAGCCCTTGCCGGAGCATGCGGCTGACGGCTGCTGGCAGCAGCAGCTCCAGGAGCGGGGGCGGAACATGTCCCTAAAGCTCAAGGCGCAGCTGCTGTCCTCTGCAGCGACCAGCGGCTGCGAGACCAACGTGCGCCTGGCGTGGGGCGTGCTGCAGCCGTGCCTGTTCCCGGAGATGGTGTCGGAGCCGGTCACGAGCGAGTACCCCTTCGCCGCATACCCGGAGCTGGACGACCCCGGCACCGCAGCCGCCAAGGCAGGCCATGTCGGCATTGTTGCTTGGCTGGTGGCGCACGGCTGCCCGCTGCACCGCCAGCGGACCCTGCTCGCGGCAGCGGAGTACTGCAGCCTTAGCGGCCTGCAGGAGGTATGGGAACTCTTGGCCACGCCCGGCTGCCAGGGCGCTGCACAGCAGCCGCTTGCGCAGAAGAAGGTCGCCTGCGCGGCCGCAAGGTCGCGCGACCCGGATGCCCGCGCCAAGGTGTTGTGGGTGCTGGGCAAGTACGGCGACCAGGTGCCCAGCGAAGTGCGGCACTTGTGCATAATGCAAGCGGCCGAGGCGGGCAGCATGGACGTGGCCCGGCACCTGTTCCTGGGGATACCAGTCCCCAGCCCTGCTTTCATCCGCTCCGGGACATGCCTCTTGGCGGTCGCGTTGCGGAAGGCGGAGCTGCCTCTGGCGGACTGGCTGGTGGACAAGAGAGGGCTTGAGCTGCCTGGAGCTGGCGCTGGTGTCCGGGTGAAGGAGGTGTGGGAGGCGGCTGCATACGACGGGAGTGTTGCGACGCTTCAGTGGCTGCGGGACCGAGGGGTGCCGCCGCACAAGGCTGCGGTAGCGCCAGCAATCCAGTCGGGCTGCTTGGATGCTGTGCGCTTCCTGCTTGACGAGTGCGGCCTCCCTACCAAGCCGATAGCGTCCATCCTTGCCGTCGGCTCGGACAGCGTAGAGCTGATGGCGTGGCTTCGGCAGCGTGCCAGCGCAGACTCGGCACCGCCAGGGGGCCTTGTGTGGTCGCCCCTGCTCTACGCCCCTGCGGCGCTGTGCGGGAACTTGGCCATGGTGGAGTGGCTTGTGCGCGAGGCACGCTGCCCCTTCGATGAAAGCACCGCGCTCCTGGTGCTGTGCGCATGGCCAGAAAGCAAGCCCGGCCGCGGCAGCGACAGCGGCAGAAGTGGTGGCAGCAGCAGCGGTAGCAGCAGCAGCGGTGGCAGCAGCAGGAGCTCGGCAGGGAAACCCGGCAGCGGCAGAGAGCTGATGCGTGCGCTGCAGCTGCTGACCGACGCAGGGTGTCCGCTGGACGTCCAGGGCTGGGACACGATGTTACACGTGGCAAAGCACGGGGACATGGAGCTGGTGCGGTGGGTCGTGCAGCAGGCAGGGGCCAGCCGCTGGCCTCGCGACGCCATGCAGCACCTCATCCTGAACTGGCCGGAGGGCGGGGCGCCGGGGGCTTGCCTGTGCGACGCCGTGCGCATCGTGCTGGCAGCGAGGGGCTCCTCTGGTAATTCCAGGGCGGCGGAGGAGGCGGCCAGGAGGGGCGACGTTGAGGTGCTGCGGCTGCTGCACGAGCAGGGCGGGTTGCGGCTGGGGCGCGGGGCGTGGGTCGCGGCGGCGGAGGGCGGCTGTGAGGCGGTGCTGGAGTGGCTTGCAGCTGTAGGCTGCCGGGTCGGTACGGATGCGGCGCTGGACCCGTACGTGGCCGCGGGGTGTCGGGGGGACCGGGCTGTCCTGAGCGCCCTGCGCCGCCTGGGTGTGCCGTGGGGCTACAGCAAGGTGCTCAGGGCGGTGGTGGACCTGGGCGGGACGGCGGCGGTGGTGCGGTGGATGGTGGAGAACGGGGCTCCGTGGGACGGGGCGGCGGTGGCGGATGCGGTGGCGGGGGCGCGGCGGCTGGGGCCGGGGCACGAGGCGGCGGCGGTGTGGCTGGAGCGGTACGGGGCGGGGAGGGGCCGCACGGGGGTTGGGAAAGCGGGGTTGCGGGGTGGTGGTAGCAAGGGGGGCAAGGGTAGGCGCTAAGAATTGGCGGACGGTTGGCAGGCTGCGGCGCCATGTTTGTGGTGGCGGTGCTGCAGGTACTTTCCATTGCAAGTCCGAGGCAGTATTCTTTTTGTTGTAGGGTTGGTGTCAGTTTGTCGTGCCATGCGGTTGCCATTGACCACACGGTGAAGGGAGCAGTGGGGACTTGCCTGTTGTGCGCTTTCATTGCGGCAGTACATGTCCTAGCAACCCATTTGGTACTTCGTACCAGTGTCAGAATGCTAGTTTGTTATAAATGTCATCTGAATCAAGGTGCAATTCTTCAAGTGAAACCCTCCTTAGTACGGCACCTAAGTGGTGGTAGAGGACATTGGCCTGGCTCGGTCTGGCGCAGGCAGGGGCCTCGGGAACTAGCCTAACGGGCGGCTGCTTTTGCGGGCCTGATGCCTGAGCATGAACGGGATGACAGGGAGAGGGTCGGGTAAGAGGTAATGTGTTGTCGTACTGCTTTTCTACATGGATGTTGAACAGGTGGCAGCACGGGGTCCACAGGCTCAGACAGGGGAGGGGGCACGGGGTCCTCTCTGCACAGGCTTGATTGACAATGGGCCGGTGTACCGGTAGTCGCGGACTGCTGCATTTGGACGGTCTCGGTTGGTTGGAAACTTTTTAACTCGCATGCTTGAGGAAGTGTCCTGCACGCTTGCAGTGATAGCCTAAAGGCACCTCCCTTGGTGCATTGGGGGGGCTCCCCTCATTAATGCGCGTCCATGCAGCATTGCAGTCGGCGGCAAGGCACAAGTGCGCTCTGCAGCCATTCCAAGTTGAACAGTAGAAGTACTTTTGTGATAATTCGAGAGATCGACCGACAGGCACCAAAACCGCGAATCTTCGGCGCTCATTTCTTGAATACTCGAGCAACACTTCAACGCACCGACCAACGATGGCGAAGGCCGCCTGTATTGTATCAAGTGGAATAGCCCCTGGTGCTGCGCTGGAAGGACTCTTGTCGCGCGAAAACATTACGTTGGCAGCGGTGGATCTTCTATGCGGCGAGCACAAGAACAAGGAGGAGCGCAAGTATGAAGTTGTACTTGTAGCCAGCTCCAGCCAGCAGTCACGTGAGACCCTGGCCTCCGCAGCCCGGAGTCTGGTTCCAGGAGGGCGACTCTACGTGTTTGAGGAGGCCAGCGTCAGCGGCAACCGCTTCGAGGCGCTGCAACGGGACCTTCTCCTATCGGGCTTTACAGAAGCAAAACAGCTAAGCGACGAGGGCTCGTCACAACCGCTGTGGGTGGGTATACTCGAGCCTCTGGAGGCGCTTACCTCACACGGTCGTCGTGTGACTAGGGTTCCACCTCCTGTGGTGCGTTACACATGTTCGAAGGCCCGCATGCTTCAGGCTGACGTGCAGTGCTGCATTCTTGTGGTGGATGGGTGTGCATATACGCTTGTGAGCGTTTAGACCGGCCAGTAAACACTTGTGAGCTGCGAGTGACGGTAGGCCAGGAAAGATCACTGCCTGCGTTGCTCATTGTTGCCGGGTTGTGGGCAACCGGGGGCAGTGCTGGCGACGAGGACGGGGACGGGGACGGGGTCGACGACCTCCTCCCTCCTCCGGGGCTGTATGTCCGGCCCACGGGCAGCCCGCCACTGCGCACCCGCCTGTGAATGGGGTCCAGGGTGGCATATGCCCGTGTACGCACTGCAGGTACGGCATCCTCACATCAGGGACAAGTGCACGCCAGTACCTGTGCACAACCGTTCCTCACACCTTCAGCTCACGCTGTATGACACGGTCCCCACTGTTACCACCCTGCAGGCTACCGCGACGCTGCCGCAGTGGGGCCTCGGGGCGTCGGCCAAGCTGTCGCTGAAGCGGTCCGCAGCAACCGCCGCCGCGCCCGCCCCCGCCCCCGCCGCTGCTGCTCCAGCTGCTGCCGCAGCTGTGTGGAAGCTGGACGACGGCGACGAGGATGAGGAGCTGCTGGACGATGACGCGCTGCTGACGGCGGAGGACAAGAAGGCGGGGCCAACCGTCAAGCCAGGTGGGCACGGGTTGCGGTGCTTAATGTGGGGGGTGGTCCTTTGAGTCCTAGGCTTGCGGAGCTGGAGCTCGGGTTCTAAAAGGAGCAGTTAAGCGTGGCGAATTGTAGAAAATGATGGTATAGGTCCACGGAATTGTGCAGAGAACCTTTGGCGTTGCATGTCCGGGGAGGGCAGTGAGGAAGTATGGCTCTGCCTGGCCAGGAGTCACGGGGTCGAGTGACATGTAACAAGCGGCCCGATTGCTGCAGCACGACGGCAAATGGCCTCCTGCGTTGTGGCAGTGGAGGACGCGAGCAAATTTGCCGCGCTGTGGAATGACCCAGTAGGGCTGCGGTCGGGGCAGCGCTGCTGAATATTTATGTGTCGTTGTCCGCTTCCCGCCTGCCGCAGACGACTGCGAGGTGGGCACCAGCGGCCGTAAGGCCTGCAAGAACTGCTCTTGCGGGCGCGCGGAGGCGGAGGCCGCGGGCGTCAAGGCCACGCTGACGCCCGAGATGCTGGACAACCCCACCTCCGCCTGCGGCAGCGTGAGTGCAGCCAGGCTGCAGGGTTCCACAATGTGCTGTGCTGCATTGGGTGCCGGTGTCGCCAGCCTACTCTGCCCTGCGGTTGTTCGGGCGCTGTACTGCCGCGACAGCCGTCAGGGGAACGCCCTGCTGCTGGTTGCGATTGCAATAACCTCCCGCCAGGAATTCCCGCCACGTTCCTGGGTAGCGACAACTGCCGCACCATGTACTGAGGCCTGGTCCTGCTCGTGCTCCAACCCGCACTCTGCGAGTAGTGCGGCCTGGGCGACGCCTTCCGCTGCGCCTCCTGCCCCTACCGCGGCCTGCCGTCTTTCGAGCCGGGCCAGAAGATCACGCTGGGGGCCAACATGCTGGTGGCGGATGTGTAGCCGGTGTATGCCGCCCAGGGCCCCGGGTGCCGCCTGTGGACATGCAGCAGCGAAAGAGGCCAGAACGGCCGACCGGTCGCGTACCTGACTCTGTAACATGTACAATAAGCTGTCGCCGCAGTAGTAGGTGCACTCCCCTAAAATGGCTGAGGTTACGCTAGCGTAGGGGTACCTGGTCGTCTGGATGTATTTTGGGGTGATGGCAAGGCGACAGCACAGGAGCACGCCCTAGCGGAGCTCTTTTGGCAACAGCACGTGACGACACCGGTGTGCTTGCATGTGGGCCGTGGTTTGACGCAGGGTGACTCCTTAACAGGTATTGCTCTTTGATAAGCATATGGCTTACATGCACACTGTTGCGAACGAAGCAGTTTTGAGCGTACGAGCCTGTAACCAGTGGATTAGCCAGGCTCTGCGCTCCCCTTGACCACGACTCCTCGGTCCCCACCGCACTTGATGCATGCTATTCTTGCAGCCTCTCACCCTTCAGTACCTCAGCACCACTCATTGTTCGTGGAGATTCAGTATCCCGCACCGATGCGATCGACGATCCCCCCTCGAGCCAGTTGAGTTTCTTCCCCGCAACGACCCACGGACGACTGAGGACATATACATAGCACCGTCACCAAACGGTTTGCATCCAACGCCCAACCACGGGCACAATGACCAACAGCGCTCCACAACAAGCAAAACCAACTTAGCACCACACCACCCAACGCATCAAAAGCCCGCCGCTTCACATCATCATCGGCGGCACTCCTCCAAGGGATACGTTGCTTCCTTGGGCTTGTGCCCCCGCCGGTGCCGCTGCTGCCGGAGGCCCCCCGCCTCCAGGGGCCATGGCCGCCTCCAGCTCCGCCACCTGCTGCTGCAGCTGGCGCAGCTGGTGCCGCTGCTGCAGCACGCGGGCCGCCATGGCGCTCACGGTGGGCCGCAGGCTGGTCTCCACCAGCCGGGACAGGTGGGCCTGCGCACAGCAGCACACCACAGAGATGCCGGGAGCAGGGCGGCTGAGGTACCGTTGTGATGGGTATTGTGCTGGCCTACTTGCCACTTCAGCGAGTCCCAGCTTGGGTTGACGCTAAATTGGACACGATCCTGTTCGTGCCCTTGTGTCAGTGTAATACGGAAACCCACATGGCAACCCTGGGCCCTTTGTGAAACCGTCAATGCTATGCGGCAAGCGGGCACGTGACCTGCTGCATTCACAGCACGGGGCAATCAAGGTAATATGCAACAGCCCACAACGCCAGATAGCCAGGCGTGCGACGCGGACTGCGCTGGCCCCTTCTCACCTGGTACACGCACGCGTGGTGCAGCTGTTGCAGGTCCACCACTGCCGTCCCGCCGTCCACCGCCGCTCCGCTCCTGTTCAACAACAAGGAGGCCCGCCAAATAAGACTACGTTAATGCCCGGCTAACCAGCACTACGCACACACGCACTGCCGCACGCGCCGTGAGACGGGATATGGGACATAACTGATGTGCAACTAGGGAGGTACGAGTCAAGGCCAGCCCAAGGGCCGTAAGCTTGCGTGCTGCACTGCTTGGGTACTTGCACGCACGCCCTCGCTGACCCACCCTGCAACCCCCGCTGCTGCCCCTGCCGCTGCCTCCGCCGCCTTCCTGTGCACCTCCTGCTCCTCCAGCAGCAGGGTGCGCTGCACCACCAGCACGTCGGAGAAGGAGCGCTCCAAGGGGGTGCGCGCCGGCACCAGGGACACCGGCACCTCCTTGCGCACCATGGGGCCGCCTGATGGGAGTGGGGTGGCGCATTGAGAGCGAGGAGAACCGCGCAAGGCGTCGGGGACACGCCACCGATGGATGTGGGGCGGCGGGCACCCGGCAAGGCCATTCTGACGTGTGTTGCGTTGGAGGATGGCATGTGCGAGGGCGGACAACGGAGTGGCTGCTGTGGGAAGCCGGCTGCTGAGCAGGGACGCACAGTGCGGTAAGCCTGTGTGGCTGCCTGCTTGGTGTCCTCCTTCCAAGCCGCACCTGCTGCTGCCCCAGAGCCGATGGTGTCGTCTGGTAGCGACTGGAACGCCGTCAACTGATGGAGGGTGCAAAACGAAGACGAGGAGGAGCATGCATTAGCCCCGACTCCTGACACGACAAGTGTTGAGCAGCCCTGCCACGAAGGACGCGTGCGCCCAGGCCGCACGGTACGCATCCCCATAGCGCGTGCATGCATGCCGGCTCACCTGCACGGTGCACGCCTCCGTGGCCGTGTCCCTGTTGAAGGTGGAGATGATGAGCCCCACGAACCCGGGGTCCAGCAGCTGGTACATGGCCTGGGGCGCATAGGTCGGAGCGACATTCCTTGACGTTTAATTGGAGGGTGCCGTACTGCACCTGAACTCCGCCGACAGTATCAACGCTGATACGTGTGGCTTGAAGACACCATACCGTTGCTGCTTCAAGACTGTGTTGTTCCTGCTGTGTCTGCAAGCCATAAGGTTGCAGCTGTGCCAGGTGTTGTACTAGTCAGCTGTAATCCGTCGGCCCTGCCATCCCGTCCTCGCGATATGCACCGGGGCATGCGGCCAGCCCCATGCCGCACCCGCACACCTGCGTGCGCACGTCCACGTGGGAGGGCAGCACCGTGATGTGTGGGTGCGAATGGTACCAGCCCACCACGCGCGTGCGGGTGCCGCTCTCTCGGGACAACCGCTCCGCGTGGGCGGTGCAGCGCGCCATCTGCTCAGGGGAGGACTCCACGCGGTCCTGTTAGGGCGGGGGCAAGGGCGAACGTAAGAAGGCTGAGCTGAGAGGAGAGCACGATGAGCTCAACGCGCTGGCCGGGGCCGTCCGTGCCGTTTGGGTGAGGGTTTCCGGTGTGCAGGGAGCAGGGATGTTGCGGGGCGGACGGCCTGTCAATAACTGGCAGGTATCGACAGCAAGGTGGTGGAGCCAGGCGCATGGGGGCCACGCCGTGGGTACGCTGCTGTTGTGGCCCCTCCGTGAGCTGCTGCCGCATCGCCGGCTACCCAAACAATCCCCAAGTGCTGAGGTGTACTGCGCCGGTGGCAAGGCAAGCGAAGCAAGTAGGGGGGCCCCCGCCATGAGCAAAGCCCACCTTTCTCCGGTCTGTCCGAATCTGCGGGAAGGCCAGCGACACGCGGCACACCGCGTGGCCGGAGGGAGTGTCCTGCGCACATGGGGACAGCAGCCGGAAGGGACGAGGTAACTCCTTGGTTGCTCCTTGTTTGAGCACAAGGGAGCAGCACTCCGGCAGGGCCCACAGATGCCTTCCAGTACCGGCACTTGGCATGCCGAACGCAACGGTCAACACCACGGTCGGAGCCTCTCCGCCGCACCTGTATGTCCCCTAGCAGCAGACCCATCACCTCCTCCGCCTCGGTGGAGTGGGCGTGGCATAGGCACGCCAACAGCACCTCTGCGTCGTGAGGGGGCAGGAGACAGTGCGGAATCATGTGGTCGGGGACAGTCGCAAGCCGTCAGTTTAGGCCATATTGCCTTCGTGGCTCTCCAGACGCATCCTACAGGGAGCTGCCCCATTGTAACATAGGAGCCCAGGTGCCCATCCAATGTGATCGTTGGTAACTTCCATTCCCGCGCAGCATGCCCCTAATACGGTACTTCGAGCGCACACGGAACATAAGCTCGTCCAGCCTCCCTAGAACTCACCCCGCGTCACCTCAACACGCTCCAGGCTCATTGCTGCCTGCTGCCGTCAACTCCGCTACACTCCTGCGCCAAGCTGCTCTCGCACGCGCAGCGGAGACCACCCCGCCGTCCACGATGGCCGCCTGACGGCCTGCAACGTCGCGGCCTACAGGTCCACCACCAGCGCCGTCTTCTGCAGGTTGACCAGCAGCCTGGCGCCGCCGCCGTGCCCGCCGGTCCCCTCGCCCTCACCAGCAGCCGGCCCGCGCCACCCGACCAGGCGGCCGCTGCCCAAGCGCGCGCCGTAACCCCCCGACCCGGTGCTGGTCAGTGGGTGCGACTGCGGCTCGTTGTCGTCCACAAAGTCGTCTACGCCGAACGCGCCGTCCGACTCAGCCCACAGGGACAGCCGCCGCGGCAGGCGGATTGTGGTCTCGCTGTACGCCTGCAGCCGAGCAAACACGGGGACCAAGCGGCCGCACTTTTCATCTACACCTTGAGCGGATGTCATGAGCAATGCATGATGCGTTTCTTGCATGGAGGGACAGCGTGCAGCAGCCTCCGTGCGCCCACCTTGAGTCGCACGTTGCGGCCCAGCGGCACGCAGGTCTTGAGCTCAAACGACAGCGGCCGCAGCAGGCGCCGCGTCAGGCCCTGCGCCTCGTCTAGCGTCAGGCCGCAGCCCACACGGGGGCGCAGGGCGGACCAGCTGCCGGTGGAGATGGCGGAGGAGACGGACGTCACGTCCCAGGCGCCCCAGATGTTGGTGCCTATGAGGCCGCCGAGGAACGAGAACCGCTTGCGGTACTCTAGGGTGTGGCAGCCCGGATGGTACTCGAGGGTGCCGCCCAAGAGGCGCTCCTGAGTGGTTGTGGTGGGAGGGAAGAAGGGGTTGCAGGCTGTTTGGTGGACAACCGCGGTCAGGGACGGGGGGCTTCATAGCGGGTGGTTGGAGGCGGAGGGCGGGTGCTGCAGTGCGCCAGGTGCACACCGACGAGAGCGAACGCTGGTAGGTTGTCCCAAGCCCATGCAAAGCTCTTCACTTGCATCATGACGCCTTTGTAACGCCTGCGCGGTACCTTGAGGGTGGCTTTGCCGCGGACTTTGCCACTGTGGCACTCCAAGATCCCCGAAAGGCGCAGTTGAAATGGGTATAGTTTAAATACTTTCTGGATCTTGAACTCAGTCAGCAACGCGTCAGGGGCAGCGCTTAGGTTGAGCCACTCCGCAGGCGCGATGCAAAACCTCTCTTGCGTAGACCCAGACATAGAAGGGCAAGGAGTTGTGTTACAAATTATTCCGCCATGACGTGTGCCTGTCCTGTGCATAGCAACAGCTGCAGCTGCATGACATGGATGTCCCGCCTCTCGAGAACACGGAAAAGCGTGCCAAAACACATTGCCCTTCCGCCACGCTATGCTTCCGTGTAGCCATACGTGACGAAAAATTAATGAAGAGTTACTACCCTGCGCTGTAGACGCCCTGCACCCTGTGTCCGAGACGATGACATTGCTGTACCATGAGAAGCAAGTCGCCGCGCTTTGTGGGGTGCACTGCATCAATACCCTGCTTCAGGGGCCCTACTTCAACGAAATCGATCTTGCTCAGATTGCCCACCAGCTGGATGAGCTCGAAAGGGCCGTTATGGCGGAGGGGGGAGGTGCTGAGTACCAGCAATTCTTGAACGAGGCGTCAGGGAACGTAGCCATGGATGGGATGTTCAGCATACAGGTGGGTGACCGTGAGGTAGTGTGCGTGTGCGTGAGCAGTTGCATGTGCACGTGCACGGGCCACGGACTAGCAAGGTGGCGGGTTGGGGACTGCTGGCGGAGTTACGCCCTACGGCCCGGAAAGCTCCTGGTCCTGGTAGGGGAAGCAACCGGAGGCCATCTGTAAGTCCAAGCTCAACTGTTGCTCCGCAACTCTGTAGGCACGAGAGAAAGTGTACGTGTGTGGGACGTATGAGGCCACGCGAGTCTGCTACTGATGCCCAGTGCAACATTGGCCCCGGCTGGTCGTGTTCTGGTTCTAGGGCTCCCCACGCTTCCACTCATCTACATACAGGCGCATGCACGGGCACGCGTATGCACGAGGCACCCTTTGCCACGGTGATGCACAGGACAGCGAGGCAGGCATGCCTCCTTCTTCTGCTTGCTATCTTGACCGAGCAGCACCAGGCCCTAATCAGCACCCATCAGCACCCCGCGTGCCTGCAAAGACACATGCCGAGCATGTGCGTGTGCATGTGTGTGTGTGTGTGTCGCTTTCTATGCGCATGCAGGTGCTGAGCAAGGCGCTGGAGGCGTGGGGGCTGCAGGTGCTGTCCCTTGAGGCGGAGGAGGCACGGGCGTTCAAGGCGGCGCCCACCAGCGCAGAGGCCTTCATATGCAACCTGCAGGTGCGGCCAGGGGGTGGTGGCGCAGAGCCCACTGCGGGCGGGCATGCTGGGATGGCCCCCTGAGGGAGGGCTGTCTCACTGCGTGGGGTATGCTGCCGGTATCGGCACGTGGCTGGACCCAGGCGAGGGCGTTGCATGGTGCAGTTGGGGACGTGGTCCACGGTTGGAGTATCTGCACAGGTCCACGGGGTCGAGGGGCACGGCGCACGCAGAGCCATGTATGCCCTGTGCAGTAGATCTCGGGTAGGCCTCTCACTTTGACCAGTGGTGCAGAAGGGTGCCGCAGGAGCGCTTTGCACGCATGTCAACCTCTGGATGCCAGCAACCCCCGGTGTCTGCGGATGCCTACTCCTGGTGACTACAACTGTGCTTGTGGGCATGTGCCGCTCCCCTGCAGGAGCACTGGTTTGCGCTCCGGAGGGTGCCCGGTGGCGACTGGTGGAACTTCAACTCGCTGTGAGTGGGAGCTTGGTTGGGGTGCATGCTTTCTTGGTTGCGGCATGAAGCTTTTGGGGTGCTGCATGCACATTGCAGGCAGCACGAGACCCCTTCATAGTACGAGCAGTATCGCCACATGGCCCGTGGATACTGACCCGGGGTTCACTTGAGGTCCTTTACTTGTGTGTGTGTGGACGGCTTGCCCTCCGCAGCTTTCCCGCGCCGCAGCCTCTGTCCACCTTCTACCTCCAAGCCTTCCTCGACACGCTGCGCGAGGAGGGCTGGACCATCTTCGTGGTAAGCCTGCACATGCCAAACTGTTGTTGACACGGGTCGCAGATGGTGGGCAACTACTCAAGGCCTGTAGCCGCTCAGGCACGACCACATGGTGTAGCTCCTGCCTGGCCACGACACGTCAGCATGACCCTGAATGACCAGCGCTCGGTACACAAGCTTCGCAATGGGACCCCGCAGGTCGCAGGCAAGCTACCGGTGCCTCAGCCTGGCTCCCTGGACGCAGTCCCGAACGCGCCCGGGAAGTGGTGGAGCGCAGAGGAGGTGCGATGATGCGCTCCTATGCCTGCCGTCGCCGTAATGGCACACACTGCTGCCTGCCACGCCATGCAACCAGCTCAGCCACGCCCAACACTGCACCGCGGCCATGGACCCACGCCTTCTGCACACATAGCCAGTGCGTCAACGCTATTACCCTACGGGCGACCCTTTCCATGCGCGCAAACGCCCAGTCTCCCGTGTACTACATGTGCACATGCAACAACCAACAAGCGCTGCCCCTACCACCCCCATACCGGTACGTGCCCCCACACGGGTCAGCGTTTCTGTGACTCCCTGACTCCTCACACGGTTCCTCGCGTTTCACGTGTGCCCCCACGCGCCAGGCCCGCGCCGCCAACGAGGAGGCGGAGCGTGCCCGCAAGCGCGGCCGCGTGGCCAACGCGCTGGAGAGCGCCCTGGAGCGCGCGGGGCAGCAGGGCGGCACGCTGGCGCTGCGCACGAAGCACCAGCAGCAGCAGGCGCGCATGCAGCAAGGTACCGGTACCGGTACCGCAGTGCCGTACTGTAGTGGGGGCCGGTGGCATGGGACCTTGTGATGATTGCTAAGAGGGCTTTGGTTGCAGGCCACACGGCCGGCGGAATCGTGTCGTTCTTGTGGGGGATGCTGTGTGCAGCCGATAGACAGCGAATGCAGCTTGCGTTGTTGATTGCATGTCCTCGGTGTGCACCTGCAGAATACGGGGACGAGCCGCTCCACGACGACGACGATGCCGACCTGGCCGCTGCCATCGCCGCCAGCCTGGAGGCCCACGGACAGGCAGGAGGCGCAGGAGCAGGGGCAGCAGCAGGCGGCGGCGCAGGGTCTGGCGGCAGCGGCAGCGGGGTGGCGGCTGCGGCGGTGGCGCAAGGGCAAGGTGGCGGCGGCGCGGGAGCCGGCGGCGGGGGTTTGTACGGCAGCGGCGGCGGTGGCGGCGGCGACGACGACGGCGGGTTTGAGGATGATGACCCGGAGCTGGCGGCGGCCATTGCGGCGAGCCTGGCAGACGCGGCGGGGCAGGGAGCTTCGGAGCCAGGGGTGGGTAAAGCAGGGCTTGCCTGGCTAGTGGAGTGGAGGACGGGGTTTAGAATGGGGATGTGCGTAGGCCAGCCTGCGTGTCATCAGGATTGGCATGCGAGCACCGCTTTGGGTAGCATAGTGAGGTTTAGTACATCGCGTTGCAGGTGTTGGACATGAGCTGTTGCCAAGTTAGCTTGCTCGCGCTGTTTCCGCTGTGCAGGCAACGGCAGCGGCAGCAGCGGCAGAAGCAGCCCCGGCTGCTCCCGCTCCCGAGCCCCTCGAGGAGGAGCCAGCGGAGGGCGAGGGCGTCATCGAGGTTGCGTTCAGGTGGGGTGTTCGGCATGACACCGCCGTTGTCTGGCCCACGTCGCGCTTTAGTGGGATCGGCCCAATTTCAGACGTCAAGAGTGCGCTGTTGGCGGTTGGGCCCGGCGTGCGACGGCACAATGCTGGGCACTGGGTATGCGTACTGACTGGTAGCTCACCGGTGGCCACCACCCGCATCCATCAATCGTAACAGTAGTCGTCAGAAACCTCTTCAAAGTATCACTACTACCTGGTCCTCCTGCACCCACACAGGCTGCCCAACGGCTCGCGGTGCAGCCGGCGCTTCCGGCTGTGCAGCCCCGCCTCGCAGTTGCACGCCTTCCTAACCCAGCAGCTGGGCCCGGGGGCGGCGGCGCCCGGCAAGCTGGCGCTGTCCACCCAGTTCCCGCGCCAGGTGGGGTTGACGCAAATGACTCTGGGGTACCAAAAACCCGGGTAGTGCTGGAGGGCAAAAACATACTTTCAGCTTTTGCGGCTGTCTTGCTGCAAGGGCTCTAGGACGCTTACACGGCACATGCTTGTGGCATCGGCTGTGGTACCGGCAATGGTACAGGGGTACCGGCAATGGTACAGGGGTACCGGCAATGGTACAAGGGTATTGGCAATGGTACAGGTACGGTAAACCGCACTGCGACGCTTCGGCCCTGCCAATGTCGCCATCCCTTTTCATGCCCTGCAGCACCCAGTCATGCCCTGCCATGCCCTGCTTTGATCCTCGGCATAAGCGTACTGTAGGTTTGCCACATGCGCGCGCACTTCAAGCACTTTTCCTCTCACTTCAAGGTGTCCCTTGCTGGGGTGCACGTGTTCCCGTGTGCACAGGCTGTGGAGCCTGCCCCCGGAGCCCTGGTGTCCGACCTCGGGCTCGCCAACCGCAGCATGCTGCTGGTGGAGCAGCGGAGATGATCGGGAGGAGGCGCATAGCTCAGCGGCTGCGTTGGGGGGCACGGCTGGACACAGAGGTGTGAGACAGCAGGTTGGTGCCGGCTAGGATGCCAACTCTGCACGCTGTGCACACCACGGACGCATACCGGTAGTGTTCATGATGGAGCATATGTAGGAGCGGAAGCGGCGAGGCTGACGCGTGCAGGGGGTTCAAGAGCAACCGCCGACTGGAACTGATGAGGCATGTGTAGTGTCTGTGATACGAAATACGAAAGCAGAGGCCCTTTATGCGGGCGGAGGGCGACCACGGGGGCTGTGTTTATCAATCGCGGTATGTGTCCTAGTACGTGGGCTGCTTGGCAGGTGGTATTCAGGGATAGCGGTAAGGGCGGAGCTGATTCATGTCTAGCGGTTGACAGTGTATGTCGAGCGGGACCGGGTCCTTTGGCATGTTGGCTGTGTAGCATGCGGCAGCTCACGACGGCTCACGCACGTTCAACACCCGACAGGGTGCCGCGCCTACAGGAACTTGCAAGGTGTAACTGCTTCTTGGATGCGACCGTGCCACTCTCCATGAACAACTCACTGCGCGCATAACCTCGACAACGGTCTGCAATGCCGGTATCTAGTGGGCACAGGCATTACTTCGACTTTTTGACGTTCACCAAGTGTGGGCGTTTCCGCAAAGGTCCGCAGGCGCGGCAAGCCTGGTCAGGCGCACCGCAGCGGTTGGGCGACTCGGCTGTTGCACGAGGCAGGGGCGGTTAGAAACCGCACTTCTTGGATGGAAACCACGAGGCGTGTCCGACTTAACTACCGTATCTTCCATTGTTGCGGCATTTGTCGGTTCATCGGCCTGTCCCAGAAGCCGCTAGCCTACAAAGCTGGCGCAGGCAGTCACCCTGACCATGAGAACGCCTGGCATGTGCCTTGGCTTGTACGCACGCGCATGGCTGTGAGAGACGGCGCCATGGGCAAAGGAACGAAAATGGGACCGCAATCGCTCCTCAAGATCCTTCTGCCCCTCCTGCAGCTGGCCTGCGTTCTGCCCCTTGCTCGCGGGCACGACTGGTGGCCAAGGATCTCGGTACCCATCCGGCCTGACCACCTGCCCGACGTGCCACGTGTGCGCGTCGGCCCTTCTGGCGAGGTTCCCGTCGTGCTGGAGCCAGCCAATATCGAGGTGGGTTTCAGCTGGCTCTTCTGATGCTTTTGCCGCATCACAACGAGCGCCCCGGCGCAAGTACGCCACCCTGGCTACGCAGTTCCCAACGTGTCGCCCAAAACCGCACTGCATCAGCCCGCGACCCATGGAGCTTACAGCTGACCTTTTCGGTTGCCATGCCCTGTGTACTAGCACAAGGATAGGTCCAAGAGTATGCCTGCTAAGGTGTTCCAAGCACTCAACAAACTGTGCTGTGCTGCCGCCGCAAATCTTCCTGGATGCCAACACCTACGTTCGCTTCACCAATGGGCGTTACGCCATCCCAGGTGCTTCGTCCGCAACTTCCTTGGTCACCCCTGCCATTGTCATCGACGCCGTCTGCGACTCCTTCTCTATCGCTCTAACCAACAAGTAAGTTTGTCGCAGTGCATGTGCAGCAGCCTTGCACTCCTGCAAATACGTTATAGGGGCCGAGGTCGGCCATATGCGCCTCACTTATCCCCATACACAATGCCATTGCCACTGAGTGCCCTCAACCAGGGGTCCCGGCTTGCTGGACTTTGACCTGTTGTGACCTCCGGCACACACGTCCGTGCTGATTTTCTGGACCATGCCCCTTCCTGTCTGTCACGTAGGCTTCCGTTCCAGCCCTGGGACACCTGCCCCCTGGCACCCACCGGCGTGATCAACGGCCCCAAGGACCTCGACTGGACTAACCTGCACACCCATGGGCTCAAGGTGACATCTGGGTGACCTAATCGTTGCACCCCGGGCCGTTACGCTTGTTCCCACTTAATCAGAAGCAGTATGCACCTACTTTGTGGCACAGTCCAAAGTAGCGTTCAGGCTCCTCCGTCAATCATACCACCTACCGTACTTGTGCTCCGACCTCTCCACCAGGCCGACCCTGGAGCGACGGCCGTGGAGAACATCTGTGAGCCCGGCTTTCCACAGTCCGGCTTCCCACTACCTGCCAGTCCCTCCGACGTGCAGCAGTACTACTGCAACGAGACCACCACCTCCCAGCAGCTGTGCTCTGTGTTCGGCGATAACAACCTGGTAACAGGTCGCCCGCTGGTCAAGAACCCCACCACGGCGATTGGGGGCGGCTGGCCCATGGTCGGCCAGGTTCGTAAGACGCGAACAGTTGCTGCCGTCCCTATCCTTGCGTAACCATGGCTGCTATGCCAATGTGTCGGTACAGCAGCGATGTGGGGTTTGCTATAAGGGCCGCGCGGGAACCATGACCTGCTGTTATTGCATGAACTTGGTGGGGTTGCGCACCTGCACGAGTGACACTCTGATACACAACGCGCGGGCCTTCCTTGAACAGCAACACATTCTCTGCATGCATGCACGCATGCCCCAGCATGCCGGCGCTGCCCCATGCTGCTCGGTGTGCAGGTCCCGGGCGCGACCCTGCGCTACACCTACCCCCTGAAGCAGGGCCTCGTGCCCGGAACTGGATGGTGAGGCCTTGCTTGCGCACACCCGAGTGTGCCGCAATCGGTGGATGCCAGCCACGCTAACTGTTACGTGTCTGAACACGACACCCTCCACTCAAGTCGCCTCCTCGGCCGTGCAGGTACCACCCCCACCTGCACGGCTCCGTGGCCACTCAGACAGAAACCGCCGGTGGGCCCTGGATGATCCCCGAGTCGTGGCTGCCCGGCGGCCTGGACACGCTGTACGAGCCGGTCCGTGGGCCGGCAGGCAACCCCGAGTGCAAGCGCCTGATCAAGGTAAGTGGGCCTCGGAGCAACGGGGCGCCAGCTGCCCTCTTCCCTAGAGCCACTTTTGAGCTTTGGACTGCCTTGCATGCGCCCAAGGGCACATCAGCAGGCACACCACGCGCACCGTATATGCTGTATTGTGGAGTAACATTGCTGTATGGACATGTACGTGTTGCAGGTGCTGGAGCGCATGCCCCTGGAGAGCAGCACCGTACTGCAGATTCAGGGCGTGTTTTTCAGGACCGACGCAACCGGTGCCCCCGACGACGACACCCTGCCGTGAGTTACCGACACAGGTTGTTGGTGTGCATACCATCTGAGCCCAGCATCTATTGCTAGTTGCTGGGTCGTCGCCAATACCGGTACGACCTTAATCCCTGTGTTGCCTTGCCTTGCCTTACCCTCATCTCGCCCAGATGAAGCCCTATGACCAATGACCCCTGGCGTGCTGTCATGCACCGTTGGCCCCCGCCTTGCAGGTTCCTGGGCGCTAATTCGGCGCCGCCCAGCATTCTGCTATACGAGAACGGGGATATTTCGCGCCCCCTGTACGACAACGCGGCCCAACGCGACTGGGGGCTGGTCAACGGCGCGTTCCAGCCTACCATCCGCCTTGAGGAGGCAACGTAGGTGGTTGGTACATTACGTGACATTGTTTTCATACCCAATGTCTTCGTACCAGCCGCTAATGGTCTTAGTTTTGGGAGAATGAGGCACGCCATACCTCATGGGTACCGGTGTTGCACTATGCGTACGGTACCTCGGCCCCTTTACTGGTGTTCCTGGACAACTGCTGCCCGATTGGTACATAACAGGTACGGCAGCTCGTTCCCTGTAGTATAACACATCGTACGCTTGGCTGTATAGCGCATGTTTCGCACTGATGTGATCCTTTTGCTCAGTTCAACAAATCTCCCCTATGCTGTATGCCCCCGACACGCTTTGCTGCCCCCAGCTACGACCGCTGGCAGATTGTCAACTCCATGACCATGAAGTGGCTGGACCTCACCTTCCAGAAGGTACCGTTTTAGACGCTACGTTGGTGTTGCTCTATCGTCTGCATGCTGTAACGGTCGAGCAGCAGGCACGCCTGGCCCGACCGGACCCGTGCAGCTGCACGGCCCTATGGGCTTGTTCGTGACCATCCGATAATTCCTCCCTCATAATCTCTCGTTTGCACGACCGTTGTTCCCTACGGTTACGGTAACATACGCACGATGTACTAGTGACCATCTGACTACTGGTAACGTTTCAACGGTGACGGGTACGACCCAATTGCTGCCACACGTGCAGGTTGAGGCCGACGGTCGTCTCACGCCCGTCAACTCGTGCAAGTGAGACCCGCACGACGCAGGGGCGGTGCCAAACGGACAGGGGTGATGCACGTGACAATGGGTCAGCAGCGTCGCTCGTGTGGGGAAAGTGCCCGAATAGAAAGCAGCATACAGCACTGTAGCCGCCTTTCGTCCTGGTCGTGCCCTCTGGCTAACGGCATGCCGCCTGCCGTGCCTGTGTACCTGATTGGCTGGGCACAACCGCGCCTGACAGGCAACATCCTTTCACCCTTACCATGCTCTCCCCTACCTGCCACCTCTCAACGTCGATCAGGATCTGGCTGCTGGGACGTGACGCCGTGCCGCTGCCGTTCGTGCCCCGCCTGCTGCGCTCCGAGGTCCCGGGCTTGAGCCCCGCCAACGACCTGCTCATGGGCAGCGGCTCGCGCGCCGACGTGCTGGTCAAGTGCGATGCGCCCGGCACCTACGTGCTGGCCTCTGCCGCTGGGCCCTTCCGCACCAACACCGACGGTAAGGCACATGGACGACGACTGAGTGTATAGCACGGCGGCATGGGGCCATGTTCCCCACTCCATCAGCCGATACGCTTGGCCGTACCTCTGCTGCATGGAAGTACAAGGATAGCATGAGTAACAGGCTACACCCACCCACGGTGTGCGGCTGTCCGTGTGCTCATGCAGCTGACGAGGGGCTAGAGAGGCAGGCTACCGTGCCGTGCGACTCATGCGCTGCGGTAGGATTGAAGCCTTCCCTGAACTCAACGTGCACCGCCCTGCCGCCCTGCCGCCCTGCCGCCGTCCCACTGTCCCACTCGCCTGTGCCGCAGCGTGCCGCGCCACCCACTGCGAGTGCTTTGGCGACCAGCCCGCCAACGGCGCGCCGCGGCGGCCTGCCAACAACCTGTACGGCGGTTTCGAGCTGGACGCTGCCGTACTGGCCACCATTAAGGTGGGACCGTAGTGCCACCCCCTATCACGTCCGTAATGTCGGTATCCTGCTGTGCGCCGCTGAGCCTTACACTCAAGTATGGACTCGGGACCAAAGCAGTTGCTGCCTGGTACCTCAGGTTGAGCCGTTGACGAGGAACAAGTGCAACAACGGTGTGGGCAACGGCAATGACAAGAACAAGGCAAAGTCGAGGAAGTACAAGCGGCAGCAGAGGATGCTGCTGACGAACGGCCAGCAGCACGACGGCGGCAACGACAACGGCAAAAAGAAGTGCGCGGAGGAGGACTTCCCGTCGGACGTCTGCCGCACAAAGTGAGACATTGTTGGGGCTTGTGGTGGCACGGTAGACCGTCAGCCTGGAATGCGGATGACCGGGGTGCGTAACCGCCCGAAGCCGTACGCCGAGCAGCTGCAGTCCCGCAAGCAGGTAGCTGAGGTTAGGTGCCGGCGCGCGGGCGTTGCCCAACACCTGTTACCCTACACCCAAATTTGCGCAGGCAGTACGGGCAGTCAGGCTACTTGCACGCATTTGCACCCCTGCACATCGTCAGATATTCACACCACACCAACGACAGCGCTGATGTCCGTGCCCCCAGTCCTCTGCCCACGGCCAACTGCACTTGCGCATGCCGTCCTGCACTAGTTAAAATGCCGTCCTGCAGTGTATGAAGATCCTTTACCTTCTTCCCGCAGGCTGGAGAAGTTCTATTACCTGGACCCGCCCTCCTTTCCTCGGCATCCCACCGTGGAGCAGTGCTTTTCCTTCATGAACATCGCCTTCGGTGGAGGCTGCTCCGTCAACAACGTGCTGTTCCCCAACCTCACCTTCGCCATAGACCAGGGCAGCACGCAGGTACGCACACGGGGGGGGGGGGGGGGGGGGGGCGGCGGGGGGGGGGGGGGGGGTGAACCTCATTATGTTTCAACGAAGGGGCTGGCCTTTTGTTTACGTGGTACCTCTAGCTTGCTC